>Ga0190275_10000112_pt1 | contig 95940 bp, 170 predicted proteins | sample Popmic550T_FD_133745 | JGI IMG/M metagenome (GOLD analysis project Ga0190275, IMG submission 133745) | Populus adjacent soil microbial communities from riparian zone of Yellowstone River, Montana, USA - 550 T | ecosystem: Environmental > Terrestrial > Soil > Riparian zone > Trees stand... | reverse complement strand
GCGACGAGCAGGACTGACTACGGACCAGCAATCTTCACTAATGAGGGTACTGGTAGCAAGCAACGTGGTGGTGGCGGTAGGGCCTACTTCATACCGAGAGCGTTCGGTAGGGAAGGTGGCGTCTTGCACCCTGGTATTCGTGGCACTATGTGGTGGGAGCGCGGTGCTGAGAGGGGAAGCATAATAGCCCTGGAAGCATTCAGACGTAAGATTGAACGCACACTACAGATAAGAGGCGCAAGATAATGTTCACACAGAGTGCAGGCATGGGATTCAAAGAAGCGATGGATGCCATAGCGAATGCAATACTAGGGACAGTTGACGAGACTAAGTTCTTCTCACTGGACTACCCTTACCCGGACCAGCACTACCCTGAGAGCGGGAAACCGAGCATGACTGTACGTTGGGACGGTATATCTGCCGATTCAAACGGACAACACCCTGACCTGTTGGTACCGGCAGGGTTTCGTTATGAGGTTAGGATTTACCACTCTCAGTATGCACCAGACTCCACCATACAGGACTCTTACAAGTATGCACAGGAGCAGATTGCAGTGGGAGTAGCGGAGATGTTCGAGAAGATTAACGCAGACAGAAGTTTAGGTGGTCTAGTGTTGGACGTGATATTCGATAACTCACTTACGGGTGACATCATCGAGCCGCGTACGAACACTGACTACTATGGGCATGAAGCATTGTTGGATGTACGACTTCATAATGAATAGGAAGGAGGATATGTATGGCGAAAGAGCAGACTGAGAAGGCACTGAGCGCAGTAACGAGCGAACCGAACCAGAGTGGGGCAAGCCCTGCGAAGGGTGGCAAGACTACTGACGACAGTGGTGTAGAGGCAGTTGTTAACCCCGAGCTAGGTGACGTTGCAAGTGTATCATTCCCTGATGGGGAGGGTGGCGCTGACGAGTACAAGACTGGTGCTACTCACGTAGTACCGTCGCAGTTGCTAGAGGTTAAGGATGCCAAGGGCATTGCATACCTAGTCAAGAAGGAATCATAATTCGAGTATAAAAGGAAAGGGGGTTAGCATATGGCAGTAGCAGGAACAATTTACACTATTTTCAAGCCTAGTATCTGGGTAGGACCACTTTCACCGACCCCGGTGAAGCTACCTAAGATGGAACTGGCATTGGGTGCAGACTGGCAGGACGTAGACGACGGTGACCCGTTGTGGAAGAAGATTCCTCACACCGAAGAGGGTGCGGTAATCACGCCGACGGCACCGAAGGACGACATCAACTCTGATGAGGCCGGTGGAAGCATCGGTGTCGTACCGGCTGGTGGTGCGGAGATTACGATTGGGTTCACCCCAATCACTCCAGACCTAGACCTATTCACGTGGCTTGCGAGCTTCAGTGTGCAGGAAGTGGCGGCAGCAGCGCCAGCACCAGCATACAAGAGGCTTTCACTCACACCGGAGGGTCGTCAGTTCCGTATCGGAATTGAGGGTACATTGGACCCAGGCTCTCTCGTTGATGACGGCGGATTCGTCCGTGCATTCGGTTATCGCGTAGAGCAGACTGAGGAAGTTGAAATCAACATGAGGCGTACTGGCGAGGATGCAGTAATGCGTCTTGGCGCAGCAGTGCGTTGCATGACGACTGCCCTAGATACGACAGAGAAGAACGGCATCGGCACGACCGACAGCCGATTCGACCTCTTCGTTGTAGAGGCGGCATAAGCTAGTTTATAGTTTGGCGGGAGGTTGCACTTCCACCCCCAATGGAGAGCTACCAGACCCTCCCGCCTTGCTTGCATAAGTAAACCACATAATTGAGAAAGAGGTAATAGGCATGGCAGAGCAGTATTACAATTCTCCCCGTTCCTTCGACGTAGGGAACATCCGTGTAGTGTTGGAGGCTAATCGCTTGAAGCAGGCAGTAAAGCGTGACCTCCGTAACTACTTTTCTAATTACTCACTGGAGCGCGAGACTGGTATGTTCGAGGGTGTAGACATCCCTGCCGGAGCAATCGAGGACATCGTGGTTCGTCGTGGCCTTAAAAGCATGAAGGTCGGTAACGAAGAAATCCAGTTCACATCAAACTCCCCGATTGACGACTACCCTGACATTGGTATGGGCGACGAAGAGGACGACGTTGACTTGTATGAAGAGGTCCTAAAGACCATCGTAGACAAGAACCGTTTCCTTGCCCGCCAGTACCCGTTCAACCTCGTATTCGCACAGTACCTTGCACTCGTAAACATGGAGAAGAAGGAGAAGGAAGAGAAGGTTGAGAAGGGCGGCGGTCAGAAGGCCGACGAGCAGACGACGGAGGTTGGAGAGGACCCTACGCCATCCCCGGAGGATACACCTACCGCACGGCGTATCTCAGGTTCAGAACTGAGTCAAGCAGCAGACTAACGCGGGGTCAGAAGGATTACAAGCTCAAGGAAGGCTATCGAAAGATAGAGAGCGAGTTGCGTCCCACGAGGGAAGTCAAGCAAGCGGCACAAGATGCCATGCAGGACTGGCTCACGTGGGACACCTTCGACCATGAGAAGCCTCACGGGGGAGGCACCGAGGACCAGGAAGTTGAGTGGCTTGATGCGATACGTGCAGTAGAGAGCGCACGCAAGCGAGCCGAGAGCGACGAACAAGCGGAGGAAGCAGCAAGGGCAGAGGCGGCGTCTAAGAAGAAGAAGTAGGGGGCACATGCCAAGAGGTAAGACCTATGAACTGAAGGCGGTATTCTCCGCCGAGAATAAGGCTGGTCGTACCATTGCAGCCCTTGAGCGCAGGCTTGAGAAGTTGCAGACTAGGATTAACAGTCTATCAAAGGAAGATGCAGACATAGGTATCACCGAACACGGTGCTACTGAAACTGGCGCACGCATTGATAACCTCGAACGTAAAGTCAAGAAGTTCGACGGCATGGAGGGTGAAGCTGAGGTAGGCGTTGACGAGAAGAAGCTGAACACTAGCGTCAACAAACTGTATGACCTTGAGAAGCGCATAAAGAACATGACCCGTCGCCCGAGTGTGATGGACTTGAAGGTTAACTCAGCGGAGGCTGAGCGTACAATCCGCACAGTAGGCGCTGAGGCTAGGGAGTTGGCACGGAGGGCTTACGTCCTTGAGATGAGGGCTGAAGCTGACGGGTTCACTGACGTTATGGCTGACGCAGCGAGATTGAAGCGTGAGGCGCAGGACATCAACAACACTCGTATGCAGTTGATTGCTGAGATGAAGGGTGTCCCGAAGGTACTGCGTGATGCAGGCTTGATGAAGGTCGCGTTGAATGAGGTTGAGGGTACGTACAGTATCAAGATTGACACCCGCTCCCTACTCTCCGCTAGGGGTGCGGCTACTGCTGTAGGTGCTGGTTTCAAGGCACTAGCTGGAACCCTCCAGACTATGCAGCCGATTTCACAGTCATTCGCGCAGAAGGTCTACATAATGCAGCAAGCCATGAGCGTATTCAGAGTTGCAATCATGGCAGTTGCCGTGGCTGCGGCTGGACCGTTGGTGGCAGGCTTGACTATACTAGGGTCATCACTACTCGCACTGGCGGGTGGTTTTGGTCTTGTGGCGATGGCTGCTGCCCCTATCATATCCCACTTTGCGAACGCCGAAGAGAAGGCTAACCAACTTGAGACTGCACAGAATGAGTTGAAGTCTGCGCAGGAGTCGGCAGCAAGTAGCGCACAGGCAGTTGCAGACGCACAAAGAGGCGTCGGGGAGGCATACCGAGCCGGTCAAGAGCAGATTCGTGGTGCAATACAGGCACACGCTGACGCACAGAGGGCTGTAACTGACGCACAGCGTGCCTACGGAGAGTCCGTACGGGGTATCGCTGAGGCTGAGAGAGATGCACACGAAGGGGTGCAGTCTGCAATACAGGCACACGCTGATGCACTCCGCCAAGTACAGTCAGCGCAGGACAGTTACGCAGATGCACAGGAGCAGGCACGTGATGCAACTCGTGACGTTAGGTTTGCGACTCAGGAGTACAACAGTGCCTTGGCAACTGAGCAGTTCAGGCTCCGCAGCATGCAGCTTGACATATCAGGTATGCGTCTGAGCCAGAAGCAGTTGGCATTCGACATGCGTGAAGCACGTATGGAGTTGCAGAGGGCTGAGAACCCCCGCGAGCGTAAGGAAGCTCAGCTTAGACTACAGCAGTTGGAGCTACAGCGCAAGCAGAACATCCTCGACATGGGTCAGGCGCAGAGGGAACTCAATGAGGCCCAGAAGAAGGGTACTGATGAGTTGCAGAGTGCGCAGGAGGCACGCCGTCAGGCACTAGACTCGCAGAAGGATGCACAGCAGGGTGTTGTGGATGCAATGCGGGAGGTTGCAGACGCTCAGCGTAACGCTACCCAGGCTGAGAAGGAGATTGCACGTGCGAGGGCTGAGGGTAACCGTCAGATACGTGAGGCTCAGAGGACAGCGCAGGAATCACAGCGTGCAGTGCAGGAGGCGATGCGTAACGAACGTCGCGCTCAACGTGAAATCGGTAGGGCACGTCAGGATGCTGCTAGGCAGATGGCTGAGGCCAACCGTGCGCTCGCGGAAGCCAACCGCAACATGGCGAAGGCTCAGCAGGAAGTTAAAGAGAAGCAGAGTGCTCTCAATGCCCTCATGGGCAAGACCCCTAAGCATATACAGGCTATCGAGAATGCTATCGCAAGGTTCAAGAATGTGTACACTAGGTCATTCGCAGGGGCACAGGTTGCCACTGGTCGCCTAGCTACACGCCTAATCAACATCGGTACTAGGGCACTACCGGCACTCGGTAGGACTGCACAGAGGACAGTGCAGGGACTTAACAAGGCCCTCTCTACGGTATCACGTAACTTCCGAAACTTCGGTGTCATTGAGAGTCTACAGAAGATACTCAAGACAATGCCGAACATCACGAAGAACTGGACGCAGGCAATCGGTAACTTCGGTGGTGCCTTCATCAACATCATGGGTCAGGCGATGCCGTTCGCAAGGCGTCTTGCAGTGGCAGTTCGTGAGACTTCACGTAGATTCCTAGAGTGGACTGACAGTGAGAAGGGTCGTGCGCAGATAAAGAGGTTCTTCCAGAGTGCTGCACCAGTCGCGCAGGCGTTGTGGAAGCAGATTACACGAATCGGTGGTGCGCTACTCAAGTGGGCAACGCAGAGCAAGGAAGGTCCTAAGACAATCGCCAAGTGGATAACCCGAATTGGTGATATCGTCATGGGTACGGCACACCTAATCGGCAGGATGGTTCGCCTATGGAACAGGCTACCTCAGCCGGTACGTGAGTTCGCCACTGAGGTTGCACTCGCGTGGATTGCCCTACGTATATTCTTCGGAAGCCGCGTACTGATTGGTCTAGCTAGGCTGGCAATCGGATTCGGTAAGGTATCTGCTAGGATACTCGGATTGCGTCAGGCTGCTGTCAGGACCGCAGTGTGGATGGTGAAGCCGTTCAGGGAGTCAGTGAGGGTTATTTCTGGCGTCTGGAAGGTGATACCGAAGCGTTGGGCTAGTGTCATGAAGGTACTGCCTGCGATGTCAACCATTGCAGTGCGAGGGATTGCACTCGCATTCGCACGTATATCTATTGTGGGTCTTGCCTTCGAAGTACTAGTGCGTATGGTGGGTGCAGCCTACAATGAGATAACCCGCCGCACCATGCCGACAGTCGTCGGACTAGTGAAGATGTGGCGCAAGGGTGACATGAGCATCGGCAAGATGTGGTTCAACATGGCACGCCAGATGATGTCGAGCATGCAGCGTATAGTCATCGGTGGTGTGGCTGGTACCGTAAACAGCATACAGAGGATGTTCGCAGGGTTGTTCAACTGGATTGGTGGCAAGTTCGGTAACAACAAGTTGGGCGACATCATGTTCGGTGACTGGAAGAAAGATGGCCCTATGACGAAGGCCCTCAAGGGCTTCACCAATTGGGTTCGCGGTGACACTAACAAGATGGCCGCAGACATGGTGAAGAACAGCAAGCAGGGTACTATGGGTACCATCATGAACATGAATAAGATGAACCAGAAGGGTACCAAGGCTACCAAGGACTTCTCTCTCAACACTGAGCAGCAGTTGACTAAGACTAAGCTCGCTATGGTGAACAAGAGTGCTGAGGGCGAGAAGGGCACCACGAAGAACATGTGGGATACCGCACGTGGTGGTAACAACGCCATGAAGGACTTGTTCAAGGGTACTGACTTCAACATGAACGAAGCAATGAAGTCATCCAACAAGTCTACTGGTAGCATGAAGGAAACCGGAATCAAGGACTTCTGGGACTTCAATAAGGGTGGTACGAACGCCTCTGAGGACTTGAAGCTGGCATCAAGCATGAAGATGCTAGACATGCAGACTAAGGTCAACAAGTCTACTGAGAAAACTCAGCAGGAGTCTGTCAAGGACTTGGTAGACATGCAAGAGCAGGGCACTGGCGCGATGACTGAGGCACAGCAGAAGTGGGTTTCAAAGGCTTGGATGACCTCAACGCAGACCCAGGAATCATTCAATGCAATCTTGGAGGGAATCGGAAGGTTCATCGACAAGGCTGACATTGATATGAAGAAGCCTGAGCAGTTCTCTGTTATCTACAACAAGGGTTCTCTCATAGGTGGTGGTTCTGACAGTCCTGGACTCACACCACATCAGAGGCGTCTTGCTACTGGTGACGTAATCAAGTATGGAAGTGGTGGCGAGCAGGGTCCTAGCGGTGGAGTGTCTGCGGGTACTACCAGAGTGTACGGTGAGGTACCTGGGACGACTGAGTTCTACATCACGGACAATAAGAAGCACCGCAAGCGTAATATGGAGATTCTCCAGGCTGCTAATCAGCACATGAACTTCGCCAAGGGTGGGGAGATTGTACATGATGAGCGCACTGGAGTCTACAAGCAGAACGGTGTTGACTACGAGGCTGCTGCCATCAAGAAGGGCAGAATCAACCTCATGCGTGGTGACCACGAACTAGGCTTGAGAGGACCCCTAAGTGGTAGGGCACTGAAGGCATCACAGGGCTGGCAGGCACCGTCTACGTTCAGCCGTGGACGTGATGTTAGGGTGTTCTACAAGCATGGTATCGGTGCAGCACGTACAGGCAGCAACGGTACGATTGGTGTTGACCCGAACTTCAGAGGCTCACCAGTACTCCGTCCGATACTACAGCATGAGCTTGGACACGCTGGTGGACTAGGCCACAGCAGTCGTGGAATAATGACTGCCGCAGTAGGACCAAGGTCACACATCTCAAGTGCCGAGAAGAAGTGGTGGCACAGGGAGCATGAGGCTCGCGCACGTGGCGGCGGTGGTGGAGGTCGCGGTGGCGGCGGAGGCGGCGGTGGCCGCAACCCTAATAACCCTGATGATGGAATGAGCAAGCAGGAGAAGCGTCAGGCTGAGAGGCAGGAGAAGGAAGATACTGCCAAGGACAGGCGTGCAGCACGTAGGTCAGCGCGTAAGTTCCGTCAGAGGTTCAACAAGGGCAGGAAGGGTTCTGTACCGCTAGGTAAGCCAGCGGATTACAGCCGCAACGCAGCGTGGATGGCTCGTGGTGGTGTACTCAGGAATCTGAATCCTATACCGAATAACGACAAGCAGATTGATGATAACTTCCGCAAGATTGCACGTGCTCACAAGGCACACGGTCCTGAGCATGAGGACTTGCCAGCACGCCGTGGTGGTGTGGATTACGAGTATCTCGGTGCTACGACGCACAACTGGAACGAGCCTGCGAAGAGCATTCAGGAGGCTACGAGGAAGGCTGTCGGCGGCATCACGACAAACACCTACGTAGGTCACCCTGGTGGCGAAGGGAACTCAGTAGACCACTGGGGTCCAGGCGGACGTGGTGCTAGGGTTGGTAGTAAGGGTGATAAGGTAGAGAAGTACATCCTTGCGAACCACAAGAAAGAGATGGAGTACTACATCTGGAAGGGTATCATCACAGGTTGGGGCAGGAGTCGTAGGTACAATGACCCTGGTGACATGCACTACGACCACCTCCACGCTACATACCCAGGAGGCTCACCGAACCTCGGTGGTGCTGGAGGACGTGGTGGGGCTACAGGTGGCGGACCATCACAGGAAGAAATCAACAAGTGGTTCGAGGATGCAGTGCCGACCATGCCTAATAACCTCGGTTACGGTATGGTAGGTGAGGCTGCAAGTATGGCGGGCAGCAAGGTAAGGGAAGCTGCTAAGGAATTCTACATGTCTAAGGTGCCGACTGGCGGCACTGGTGGTGTAAGTGGTAACGCCGGTCCTGGCCTTACGATGATGGAAGCTATAACGCAGGGTGGATTCCCGGCAAGCAAGAGGGACACTGCCGTAGGTGTTGCATGGGAAGAGTCTGGTGGTAATGCAGGCGCTAAGAACCCATCATCAACCGCGTACGGACTGTTCCAGTTCCTAAAGAGCACTGCTGAAGGTATGGGGCTGTCTTACAGTAAGATGGGTGACCCTGTGTACGCAAGTAGTGCAGCTAACAAGCTGTCTAAGGGCGGTAAGGATTGGGGTCCTTGGGCTGCATACCCACCGAGCAGCAGCAGCATGAACATGGGTAACAAGAAGATAACCGGATACAGTAACGGTGGCGTAGTGACTAGACCACACCTAGGGGTTATCGGTGACCGTGGTCCAGAGGTTAACCTACCACTCCATGACCCCCGTGCATTGAACATGATGCGGAAGGCGTTCGACATGAGCGACAGGGTTAGTGGTGGTGCCATGCATCGGAATAAGGCAATCGGTGAGGCGATAGGTACAGGGCAGAGAATCGACCAGGGTACTGGCAGTCAGCGTGATGGCGGTATAGAGCAGGCTCTACAGAAGGCGGAGAACAAGGTTGACGCTGCCATAGAGAAGGCATTCGATAAGGTCGGTAACAAGCTGGACAATCGAATCAAGGAACTCATACAGACTGAGATGGACCTCTCTGATGCAAACGCAGAGAAGTTCATGCGTGCAGGAATGAAGATGATGATGGAGATACTACAGAATCCTCACATTGGGGGAGATATTGTGAACGAACACATATCGCGTGACGTTGACTTCGAGCGAGAATTGACGAAGAGGTAATACATGGGTTCACTCATTAAGGACAGAGGTCACGAGCTACTCGCAGTAGAGTACTCTAATATGATGGCCGACATCTTCGGGGATGCGGGTCTTGCCAGCAGGAACCTCAACCCTGACCCGTTGAACGTCATAGTGAACGCCAACGGTAGGATGAAGTACCAGAAGTTCGGGCACGCACCTAAGCCTGACGGTTGGGGTGTGTTTGCCAAAGGACCGGCTGACACCGACAGGTTCAGCGAGCAGAATGGTTCGCCCCTGCCGCTAGGTGACACGCCATTCTATGACCTCGACCACCCGCTGGTGAACGGTGCGCCCCTCCCTGAAACTAGGGACTACGTTGACATCGCACAGCCGGAAGCACCGAGGTCTGTGCTATTCGTCACTGGCGAGAAGGCATACCCAACTGGATGGTACTGCGCTGCACATGCATGGAGGATGAAGCACCCGAAGCGTACGACGACACCTGACCCTACTACGGCAGGGTTCATCGGTACACGCACTGAGGCATTCCAGATGAGCGGTTCCTTGGGTAAGGCATTCATAATCCCACAGCCACCTAAGCATGCATACGAGATTGTGTTCTACCTGACTAACGTGCAGTCAACAAGCCTCGCCGCACTAAGCGCACCATTCTTCGAGCAGTTTGCAATCAGGGTTGACGATAACCCGGATGACGTAGTTGAGTTCAGAGGACCCCTAAAGACTGGCACGAGAGCCAACACTGGTAACAAGACGAAGCTGGAAGAGTGGGGCGGTCCTGGTGGATTTAACATAGACAGGCAGAGGTACCGCAAGAAGAACAAGCCGTACGACGTGCAGTTGGGGTACCAGCTTGTGGATGCAACTGGTCACAGCGTTGGTACGACCAGCAAGATTAAGCACATGGGTGAGAACAGCCACCGTCGTTACAGGTTCAGGCCAACTGTGAAGTCCCTAAACGATGTGGTGAAGGATAGCATCAAGGGTTGGACCCCATTCGTCCGCTACCGTAAAGGTGGGGATTGGGGTAAGTGGCAGACTGTCAAAAAGAAGGGTGCCGACAACGTATTCAGGTTGGACCAGTGGGTTTACGTGTACGGTCCAGACGGTTGGAGAAAGACCTCCTTCAACTTGGATAAGGGAGAGCCTAGCAAGAAGGACACGAGCGGTATAGCCAACCCTACTGAGCCTATGACTGCGGTTGATGCAACCGTATCCCTGAACAGCAGTGGACTGCTTACCGGGAAGCACAGGATTAAGGCGGTACTGTACGACGGTGATGAACCGAGCGAGCCAAGTCCTGCGACTGTACTTGATATTACAGCAAGTAATCAAGTGCCAAGGATATACCAGCCGGTATTCACCAATGCACTAGACAACCCTCAGTTGATTGACACTAGTGGTACCACGTCACGTCCGAGGGATTGGACGTTCAACAGGGATGCACGTACGACGTACGAGAAGGGTAGGTTGACCGTTGACGAGACTGACGGGCAGGCCACTCGTGGCGACCTCATTGTAACACCGTATGGGTGGATTGGGCTTAGTTCGTTGAAGTTCAATGGTAGGGTTATCATTGAGCAGGCTAAGCACGTCACTGGTAAAGCCATTGATATCTTGATGGAGTACAGGATTGACTCCTACAGTGCAACTGGCGTGCCGAACGTGACGTTCCTACAGCAGAGTACCCTCGGTGTACACAGGCGTAACGGTAGGTACCAGCTTGGGTTTAGGACTGGAAACACCCGTGCGAGGGACAGTATTCCTTTGCACGCACAGACGAACCTAGTGGTAATCAAGACCATCGGTGATGGTGCGAACGCAGACCTTGGTGTGAGGAACTACACTACCATACGGAAGGGTCATGGTATCTTCCACACTATGGCACCTAACAAGCGTAAGACTGCCGCACTGGTGGACAAGGTTGACTGGTGGGAGCCTGACGAGGAAAGCTACCCGCACGGAGGATACTGCAAGGTAGTTAACGCTGGTGAGGACCCGACTATACAGGGTATCACCATGAATGGTAACGACACTGGCATCAGCATACCGAACAGCACTCCGGTGAACGGTACCTCGCAGACTGTTAAGACTGTTGAAGTACGTTTCAGGACTGGTGAGGATATAACGACTCGACAGGTTCTATACCGTGAGGGTGACGCCACTAACGGGTATCTGATATACGTAGAGTCTGGTTTCATTAGGTCTACTGCATGGCAGGGTGGTGTCACGATAGCGACGACCCCTACTAACAGCACTAACGCAGTTACCAAACACGGCACATACATCATATCAATGGTGAGGAACACTACTAGCGTCACTCAGTATGTTAATGGGGTTATTGCGGGAAGCACCGCTGCTGCCAGCACTGCATTCACTAGCGGTGGTAACATAAGTGCAGGATACAACAACGGTACGTACAGGTACACTGGTGGCACTACCTCCGCACCAGGAGCCTTCACTGGCAGGATATATGAGTTGAGAGTGTGGACAGTTGGGCGTACTGGCGCAACCGTACTCGCAAACCATGATAACATCATACAGGATGCAGATGACCTAACTAAGCTCGCCCTATACTACCACCTTTCAGAGATGGAAGGTACGACCACTTACGACAAGAGTGGCAACGGTGCTCACGGCACATTGAACGGTGCGTTCAGATGGATTAATGAGGACCTGAACGCAGCTTGGAAGTACACTGGTAACATAATCGACAGGATGAACTTCAAAGATAACACCCTTCCTTCACCGTGGAGCATGTCTGGTGCGGCAACCAACACCTTGGGAGACTTCTCTGCATCTAGGGCTAGTGAGTTCGGCATGCGTATAACCAACACAGGTACTAACATACGTTATGCTACAAGGACTGTACCAGGAGGGTATACCTCTTTCGCCTTGGGCGCACAGAAGCGGTTCATCAACTTGCCTGTCGGTGGTAATGTAACGCTGTTGCAGGCTAGGGACGCGACTGGACCTGTGTTCGAGGTTAGGATAACCCCTGGTGGTAGATTGCAGTCGAGATTCAACGGTTCATCGGCTTGGAATGCCTTCTGTGATGGTATTGAGGCGGGCGAGAGGTTGTTCTTCGAAGCAGTAGGCGAGAACCTTGGGACCGCTAACGGTATATTGAGACTATTCTACAGTGCCACGCACGAGGATGAGATGCAGCAGATTGAGATGCGTACTGGTATAGGTTGGGGTACCCGTAATGTGACATCAGTACGAGTAGGTGCGGTTGAGGTGGACGCCACTGTGACAAACACCTTTGACTTCCACATGGGAGAGGTATTCCTCTCTAACGATGGTATGGCGAGGAAGCACTACCTCCCTGGCAACTACGTAGAGTACTACGGCCCTGACGGTACACCACCAAACGAGCAGTATGGAATGTACGACCTCTCAATTCCAGTGCAGCCGAACACTCAGTACACTCACAGTGTGTATGCGACTGCAAGTGGACTCATTAAGACTGAGGACCAGATTCTAGGTCTTACAATCTACGACGAGAACGATGAGGAAATCGACCAGAAGGCATACCTAGTGGACTTCGATGATATCGAGACTGAGTGGAAGAGGTACAGCAAGACGTTCACCACACCCGATGACGCTGCGTACATCACGTACGACAGGAACAATGTAGGGCAGGGTACTTACAGATTCCAGGCACTACAGTTTGAGAAGGCTGCGAGTGCCACGGCATTCACAACAAGACACTCTACTACCGGATACACTAAGGTTAGGTTCGACAGTATCACGGCAGGGTGCGACAAGGACTTGCCGACTGACATCCTGGGTGCGCCTATTGACCTACTGGCGTACGGTTTCACTGGCGATGAGGATGACAACACTAGCATAACCCTGGAGATTGCATCAGCAGCCACGAAGAACGGCACGTACAGTGCATACTTCACCGACTTGGAGGACGTACCTAAGAACAGATGGTATGAAATCAAGGCGACCTTGACGACCACTGACGTTGACACTTCACCTATCCTCAAGGGAGTATACTTGAACGTCAAGCGCCAGTACCCGACGTTGCTCAAGCCTAACGGGGAAGAGTACCTCGGTGGTACGCTGATAAATAACATGTCACCGCCAGTTGACAGGAGGCTGGTGGAGGTTCACCAGATGGACGACGGCAGCGGAGGGTTCACCACGTGGGGTAGTGACAACCCTACTGCATGGATTGAGCCGTTCGAGCTTAACGTGTTCAGGGAGAGTGTGCTGGACGACATCAGTAACAACATAGGTAAGGGTGACAGTACGTTCATGATTGAGTACGACGACGTGATATACGAGGTACGTATCATCGAACCGATTGAGTTTGAGACTCGCCGCGCCAGTCACATTGCGATACCTGACGAGGATGAGGACTTCTACAGGTTCGTCGTGACAATGCCAAGGGCTGAGGTAATCGGAATACAGGACTTATAACATGAACTTGAGTGAGATTAGCAAGTTGCCAAGGAAGGGCGCAGAGTACGCTCCCACGCATCGCCTGTGGATTGGTGGTGAGAACTTCACGGAGAACTTACGGACTGCGGATATCACCTACACGTCAGATGGTGGTGGGAGTGGCTGTCAGATGGTGCTGCGCGGGAACCTACAGGCGTACGATAATGCTCCGATTGTACTTTCGTTGGGGTATGGGAATGACTTCGTGCCGTACTTCACTGGTAGGATGATGCGTCCACAGTACTTCCCTAGGCTGGATTACACTTCAAGCAACGCCTTCGGCCCGTACAGGCTGATGGCAGACCAGTCGTTGGAGGAAGAGAAAACCTACAGCGGATTCACCCTCCGTGATGCATTGGAGGACTTGATACGCAAGGCTGCATACAAGCGTGGTGAGGTTGAGATTAAGGGTGGTGGTGAGTTCACCATTGAAGGGGATGAACTGTACGTTTGGAATAATACCCTCGGTGAGATTGCATCATCACTGTGCGAGCAGGCGCAGTACATTGGAATGGACCAGCCGGTTGGCAAGAGGCTGTTCAGGAAGCGTCCGCGTCCTGGCGTCGGCGGTACGTTCAAGGAGAGTTACGACCCGTCAGAGTATAGGGTTGACTCCTTCACGTTAACCCCCTCAACTGAGGTATCGTATGCGAAGGTGACAGTGCAGAGGGTTGCCAAGGATGGGACTGAACTTGGATTGTACTCTCAGAGGATTGGCAAGAGGCAGTTGTTCCAGCCGCCCCCGAAGAGTATCTATCCGGTGCTTGGTTTCATGGGGGATGCAGCGTCAGCACAGCAGGAGGCTGCGGAGACTGCACGTTGGTTGAGATTGGGAGACTTCGGTTTCACGTTCGAGTTGCCGATGAACCCTACTTTGGAGTTGTACGACACATTACAGGTTAAGGCACACCACCGTGACTTGATATACACCTACAAAGGGGTTATCAGTGGGGATATCACGGTCAACTATCAGGCTGCTACTAGGGACAACCCTGGTGTTGCAAACATGGCAGTCAGCGGTGATGCCATAACTATAAAGGATGGCGAGTGATGGGTAGACGTAGGGGTTCTGGTAGCTCTATTAAAGAGATGGTACAGCAGGAGTTAGGTGGTCGTGCGATGGCGGAGGCTGTGCAGCAGGCCGTCGGTGCAGACAGGCGTATTAACGAGGTGCGTTACGGTACGTTCGCAGAGGAAGGTGCTGTTGGGCAGGAGTACCTCCCTAACGGGATGAGTCCAAACCTACTCCCTGCAAAGTGGGCTGAGTATGAAGGTTACCCTGACGACTTTGACGTGCTGTACGACACTGGTGGTGAGGGAGACTCGTGGGTTGAGAATACACTAGGGTTCAACATGCTTGTCGTAGACCCTGCCGGTGGTGACCCTGCTACATTCCACCTACCGTACTTGGATAAACTAACAGATGCATACATAAAGTTGGTTGAAGGTCAGACGTACATCTACAGTTACAGTGCAATAGTACCACCGTGGGATGATAATAGTGCAACCAGATACCTTGGTTTGAGGGTGCAGGCGGCTAGTGATGCTGCTGGTGCTGGCAACAGTAACATCTTCACTAACACTAATACCCCCGCAGGACTAACCCCGCTGGAGGGTAAAGCAGGGAATCAGGCTAGGATATATGCAAAGTTTACGGTACCGATTGGCAAGCCTTGGATTAGGATACATCACAGGATACTGTACGATATAATTCAGTACCCGTACACAGGGTACAACTGGAACATGCTTGAGATTGTGAATGACAGTCGCAGCTTCCCGAGCAAGTATGCGGCACCGACCCCACGTGCGGGTGAGTTGACACCAGCACAGCTTGCCTTCGGTGAGGGTGCCAACGTACTACCGTTCAGTAAGGCATCACTGGCAGCATTCGAGGGTCCTATCACAGTAAACGGTGTGGCTCAGGGTACTGTAAACGGTACCACTAACGGTCTAGGTTATTACTTCCTGGCGAACGGAGATAATGCTTGGTGGACACCAGCCTCTAATATAGGTACGACCTCCAATAATCCTACCGCAGACAGGTTGAAACCAGGACAGTGGTACATTGCGTCGGTATACGTTACGAACTTGCAGACGGCTAACAGGCAGTACGCACAGATTCGTGTAGGTACTGCGGACAATGCATCGGACATCAACACTAGGACCGGCACGTGGCAAGTGAAGGCCACTGGTGCGGAAGTATCGTTGGACCCTGGAGAGAGCAAGCGTGTGTTCGTGAAGTTCCAGCACGATGCAATAGCGTCAGACTCTACTGTAGGTGCAATAGGACCCCGCCTGGAGGCTAAGGGTCGCAGGACAATAGGCTCTGGTACTACCAACACCATGCGGGTAGACAACTACATGGTGGAGGAAGTAGACCCTATCAGCACTGCACCTTCGAAGTACAGTATACCGAACATAGCACGTAACGAGCTAGAGTTCGGGCAGATTGAGATAACACCAGCGGTACACGTACGGCAGAGCACTAATCAGAACATAGGTAATGGTGTGACAGGTACCATCAACCTTGACACGATGGTGTATGACTACAACTTCGGTGGCTCGCAGAACATGTCCTCAGTGAACTACGTACAGATATACCGCAAGGGACTGTACTTGATATCAAGTAACGTACTGTGGACCCTATCAGGTGTTGACGGTAATAACAGGCTAATCCTGTACATACGTTCTCAGCTTTCAGGTGTGAACACCGAGTACCAGTTGGCATCTCAGATAGCCCCGGCAATCAGCGGTGATGGTGGTATTAGCGGCAGCATACAGTTGCCGTTGCAGGGTATCGAGGCGTCTGGTGGAGTCGGTCACAGGATATTCGTAAGGTGTGCAAACACGAGTGAGTCCGCCTTGAGAACAGTGACGGCATGTAGGTTAATGATAACGTACTTAGGAGATAACGTAATATAATGGTTGACATAGGAACAGTGATAAAGATGCAGCACCCGGAAGCAATTCCTGGGGTAGATTTTAGTTTCGATGACGAGGACGGGGATGGTAACCTAGAGATTATACTATGGAATGAGACTTTACTTGGGCCTAGACCCGCTAGTTACGAGGCACTACAGGCTTGGGCAGACGGTCAAGCTGTACCCGTGGCAAAGCAGCGGAAGCAGAAAGAACTGGAGGCTGCATTCCAAAACGTCTGGGACACTCAGTATGGTACGCAGATAGCTGTCGGGCTAGTGTTGTACTTTGAGTTCAAGTCAGACCCTAGAACAGTTGCAGTGACGGCAGCGAGGACCAACTTCATCAACAAGACTAATGCACTTAATGACCTCGGTAGGAACGGTAGACCGCCCCTAACCTTGGAGAACATAGCAGCAATAGTTTGGTAAAGGATGTGGATGTCGATGAGTGAGCAAAGAAAAGAACCTACGCTCATCGAGGCGTGGGGCGCAGTGCAGAGGATTGAACAGGCGGTTTTCGGTGATGCGCAGATTAACCACGCTGGCCTAGTGAAAGACATGGCTATCGTGAAGGAATTCATGTTGAAGTGGGACAAGAGGGAGTACGCCTGGAAACTTATATTCACTGTGATGGGGTCCAACCTAGTCCTGACGGTACTTTCGGTCGTTCTGTCACTTTGGATAGGTGGTGGTAGTTAATGGCTTTGAAGGAACAGCCTTGGTACGTTAGATTCAATGCATACGGGATAACCCTTGCGGTTCTAGTGTTCGCAATATCGTTGGCGGGGTTCATAACCCCATACCATCCATTCGAGTTCTACGGGTGGAAGAACGTACCCCCGGAAGTATGTCCGCTGGAGGCGTTCGACAGCAGCTACGTGTCTGAGGTGCGTAGTGGTCCTTACAGCATCGGTCACCTGGAGGAAGGGGCTGCATTGATGCTGAACGAGAACGAGGAAGTGGTTGATTCATGGGAGTATGAGCCTCTTGACTTGGAGCCGTACCCTAGAACAATCAAGTCATCAGTTGCCGTGAGGTCAGCACCGTTGGAGCCTGGGGTTTACCACTTCGGGTTGCAGGGTAAACTAGATGGGAGGATGTTCTACGTCGTACCGACTTACCAGAACATTAATGAGGTCGGTGACGAAACCATAAAGGTACTACCACTATCTGACAAGCGTTGTAAGGACATTATAGAGAGGGGATGAGCGCGTGGTAGGACTATCAATTACGGGTCTGTTGTTGATTGGGGCAACGCTGACGTTAATACTGCTGATTTTCGTAATCATGCAGAAAGAGCCACCTGAAACGACGGACTTCTTTGATAGGGTCTTACTCGTCGGGGCATTCGGGGCACTTGGGATTGCACTCTTCTGGGGAGGCGTCAGCTTCCTTGGTGGTGCGCTCGCAAACAGTCTGCCGGAGACTATGTTTTGGTCAGTGTGGTTCACTAACGCACTGTACAGCACATTCATAACCCTAGGGTGGATTAAGATTGTACGTAACTTCATTAACAACAGGAGGTCACATGAGTAAAGGGTTAGGCCACTTTCCTCATAAAGACAGTAGAGATGCACTATTCACTATGGGTGACAACCTTAATGATGTAATTGAGGTACCTGACGCCACAGTGTGGGAGCGAGGGGATTCCACCGACCAAGGTAGGGAGGGTGCCTGCGTTGGGTTCGGTTGGGGTAACTGGCACAACTGCAAGCCTAAAGGGTACATGAATCAGGTTGACAACACGTACTGCTTCGGCATATACAGGCGTGCGCAGGAGAATGATGCATGGCCTGGGACTGACTATGAAGGAACCAGTGTGAGGGCTGGCGCTAAGACCATGCTTGAGAGGTTCCTCTTGGACACATACTTGTGGGCTAGGAGCCTCGACGAGTTAGATGCATGGTTGCTCACTAAAGGACCAGTCGTAGTCGCAAGCAACTGGTACAGGAGCATGGACACACTGACTTCCAGCAACTTCGTGCAAGTGGATGTCAACAGTGGGGTCCGTGGTGGGCACTGCTACCTACTGTATGGGAAGGATGAGCAGAACAGGTACTACTTCCAGAACAGTTGGGGTGACGACTACGGTGATGGCGGCAGCTTCTACATGTCTTTGAATGGATTGAAGGCACTGTGGAATTTCGGACAATTTGAGGCAGTGACGGCAGTACAGACGAGAGCAGCATAAGGAGGTAAGCATGTTTGGCATTGACGTACATCCAGTATATCAATTGCTATTGAGGTTCAAGGGCGTTAAGAGGGAAGGTTACGACTTCGTATTCGTTAAGGTGTCGGAAGGCACTGGATACATCCCGAAAGGGTTGAGGTTCTTCGTACGTAGAATCAAGAAGCAGAAGTTCAAGTACGTAGGTTACTACCACTTCCTGACTAACAGCGACCCAATCAGGCAGGCTGCGAACTTCGAGAAGCAAGTGCGTAAGGTAGGTGGCGCTAAAGGCCGCGTCCTAATCGTAGACTTCGAAGAGTACAACAACGCACCGCACAAGACCCCAAGCAACTCACAGTTGAAGAGGTTCGTTGCGAGCGTGAAGAAGAGGTTCCCAGGCAAGAAGGTCCTACTCTACAGTGGACCAGGGTTCTGGGAGGGTGGCGACCCGAGTGGTGACGCCTCACAGTATGGCGTTGACGGCATCTGGAGCGCACACTACGCTGACATGAAGAAGCACAACGCACCGAAGAAGTACTTCCGTAACTTAGAGGCTTGGTGGAAGCGCACTTCATGGTTCGGTGGTAATGAGCCACCGCCGAGGGTTATGGGTCAGTTCACCAGCACTGGTAAGGTGTCAAACCTCTACGTTGACGTGAACTACACATTCGACAAGGCAGCACTCGACCGTATTGCGGGGTAATCATGAGTAATATCTGTGGAGCATTCCCGGACAAGGAAGTTGTACTAGACTTCATTGACAAGAACAACATCGAAGTATTCGACCACATCCCTGACAGTGAGAAGGCAATCCAGGTGGGTCTTGAGCCTGCCGACCCTATATTAGAGAACCCCCTCACTGACGCCGCTGAGAACCTCGTAGGTGCAATAACTGGCGAGGATGCGGAGGTAAACCTGACGGCATCGTTCAAGGTGGGAAGGAAGATTATCCTACCTGACTCTACGCCGACTGGCTGGCCTCCCTACGCGGGGGCTAGGAACGGTCATGCGTGGCACGACAGAACTAGGCGTACTGTTGGGCTTATCAGGCGCAAGGCGCAGAGCAAGAGTGGTAGGCCGATTGTGTGCGCAACCTACATCGGTCACGGCACGACTGGTATCAAGTTCGGCATTGATGCGATGGTCAGCAAGTTCGGCCAGAAGGCTAACAATGCAGAAGAGAATGCGGGCGACAGGCTAGTTAATTGGGCACTCCGTAATTGGGGTAAGCTCAACCTTAACTACATCATATGGTGGAACTGGATGAACCACGGGCAGGGTTGGTTCGATTACGAGCCTATCCGTCGCCAGTGGAGTGGTGGCTCTCAGGCACTAGTGCCGTCACGTCACCTTGACCACGGTCACTTCCAAGTTGACTCACCATTCATCGCAGGCAATAACTAACCCACCACAGCAATTGTACACTATGCATAGTGAATAGGAAGGAGGTAGAACATGGCTAATAGACCAAACCAGAACTTCAACGTAGCGGGTACCCATACGTTCAGCAAGAATGTGGACAAGGGTAACCTAAGTGCTGCTGAGGGGCGTGTAGCAGTTTACGTAACCCCGGCAGAGGCGGCATCACTACGTGACGCAGGCGTATTCAGTGCTTCACTGGAGAACCGCTTGGATGAGGCGGCGAAGGGATACCCTGCACCGCTCTCAGGAGAAGCAGCGTACTTCGCGTAAACTACCTTTACCGTGGGGGAGGGAAGCTGTGGCCTTCCCCCACACACTTTTTAACGAAAGGATTATACATGAACAAGGAAGCAGCCCTAATCATGGGTGTTATCACGGCTGTCTTGACACTACTCAATTTCACCCTGGTTCCAGAGCAGTATGAGGCCGTATCGTTCATCGTAGAGGCGTTCGTACTAGCTGGTGGATTCGGGGCAGTGAGACAGTTCGTGTACAGTAGACAGACTGTTAGAAAATTCTTGGAAGGCTCACAGGAGCCGGAGAATCTGTGGCGTCCGCCGAGGAGGTAACAGATAGATAGAAGGGGGTAGGACTGTACGTGTGGGTCAGTACTTGCCATGCCGCCCCATGTACAGTCCTACGAGGTATATTAGTGGTGGTGCTCTGTACTCTCGTGAAGTCTGTCCAACCCATTGTGGGGGATGTACTTCATGGTTAACAGGGTGCCACCATTTTTCTTTGTCTCAGTTACGTAGTCTGCATTACTGTGGAAGTATGCAATCTCCTTAGCTTCCGATAGGTTTGACGCCTCCATGCTCACACCTGACACTCTAAGTCCGAGTCGGTCGTCGTACACTCCTTCACGCCTGTTCTCTGCGTAGTCACGCTTGTCGTGCCTAGTGTAATATGACTCTCGGTTGTTGACGCCAGTGCATGGTACGTAAGGGGCACCAACCATGACAGTGTGGACCCTGCACCTGTGGTGTGGGGCTGACAGTACGTGACCTAACTCGTGTCGCATAGTGGGAAGCTGACCAGGGTACCTAGTACTTATCGTGACGGTTGACCAAGAACGGCACTTGCCATCCTCACAGAATATGTGATTGTAGTCAGTACCACCGATGCCCATGACAAGGAGGGCATCCTTGATTTCAACTTCGTACGCGATACCGGGGGTTCCCCTATGACCCTGCTCGTTGAATGTAACACCGCGCTCACGCGCAAGGTTGTTCAACTGCTTCCTGGTCTTGTTCCACGCCTCGTCGTACCTAGTGTGTTCCCACACCTTGGCAATCTGTCCTGCATTCGTAACGTCGAACTGACCCCACTCCTTAGCTGACGCTACGTTAGTCAGCAGGAGGGCCATAGCTACGATGAACAGGATTATGATGGACCAACGCAATGTGTACTTCATACGTTGAACCCCGCCATATCTTCCAAGTACTCTTCGTACAATTCCATCACCTCGTCCGTGTCGTAGGTCCTCTTTATATTACCTTCCTCACCGTACTCGTTCATCATCTCAACGAGTTCAATCCACTTCTTATTCTCAAGCCAACGCAAGAACCCTGCAATCTTCTGCCGGTTCGTCATCGCAATACTCGCTTGCCTTCCAGCATGGCCTTCATCCTGCGTGCAGTGTCCTTCAGACGCCTCACCTGGGTGTCCAACTCAGCGTGGTCACCTTTATCACGGGCGTCGTCAGTGTACTTCTTACGCTTCAACCACTGTCTAACAAGGAACGCGAACTCGTCCTCAACCTTCCTGTCAGTTCTTGGCATGGTCCCTCCTATCTCTGAATACCACCATTACATCGGCAAACTCGGACTCTTCGTTGAAGAAGTCTAGGAACTTGTCCCTAGGGATAGGCTCATTAGGGTCATGAGTGGCGCTGTCGGCAGTACCCTCTCCCTTCCCTGTGTACTTGTCAACTAGGGTTTGCAACTTCTCACTACCGAGAAGGAATGCAGCCACCCTAAGCGCAATCCTCTCGTCCCTATTCTTGGGGTTAAGTGTTACCTTCTCCCCTGCTGTTATGTTCATTCTTCCCTCACATTCTGTATCACAGCCTGCACGCTCTCTGGTCGCACCTTAACGGTTATACTCTGCCCTTCGTACTTGTAGTAGTACCAGTCGAAGTCGCTGTTCAACTCCTTTGCAGTGTGCTTCTTGATTTCCTCATGAGACAGCATCTCGATGGTCTTGCCGTTCTCTAGGAATATCAATCCCCTGTACTTGGTATTCACATTCTCCTTTCACATGAAAGTGTGCCCCGCCAGCGTAGAGAGGGAGCGGTGTCATGCTGGCAGGGCACAGAAGGAAGGGGGGCCATGATTATACTTGGGCGAATACCTCCGCCCGTATGTCATCCAGTCTACCCTCTATGTCGTCAATCAGTTTCAGTGCGTCGTAAGCAGTACCGCGAACGTCCTCGTCGTAGTAGAAGTCCTGCTTCAGTGCGAACGATAGGTCCTCCACCAAGTCAGTGACCTTATTAATCCTATTCCGATGGACAAGCCTGCGAGTATCTAGTTCAGTCCACTTCTCCTGGGATTCTTCTTGGGCATCTAGGATGTCTACCTTCTCAGGCATACTCAGCCACCAACTCAAGCTCTCGTTCCTCGGCTCTCATGGAATCAACCTCAGCGTCGAACCTACGGCGAGCGTTTACCTCGTCAGCGATGGCAAACATCAGGCGCTCATTCTCGGCATCGAAGTATGCCTCCAGCATGTCGTCAGTGGTGTTCGGGTCCGTAGACTCCACATCACTCACACACACGCCGTACGCCTCGCCGTCCTTAACATTCAGGCCGACTGCATGCATGCCGACATTGTACTGGCCGTAAAGCTGGCCCATGAGACACTCCTGGCTGTTGTCCATGTCCAGGGTTTTCAGGTCAACTTCGTTGTACCAGTTCGGACGTACCTCGTCCAAGAGGGTTGCAATCTTCTCTGCTGGTGTCATTATACCTTCCCTTCTATCTCTTGTGTGAATGCTTCCAACTCTGCAATGCGTTCCTGTGCTCTCGCCTCCGGTATCCAACCCGCAAGCTGTACGAACATTGCGATATCCTTGAAAGAGAACCCGTGGTCGTTAAGGTGTATCAGGTAGTTCTCTCTTGACGCCCCGGCTACCAGACCAAACACGGCGTCGAAGAGGTCGTGCTGCTCTTCCTCGTTCCAGTCCTGCGCGATGTACTTGACTATGCCGTTGTACACTTCGAGTTCATCGAAACCAATGTCCTGGTCAAGACCCATAGCCTCTGCGTGTGACGGAATCAGGGTGTTGTCGCAGGCGTACTCTTCGCCATCCTGGTACTCGTACCACTCATTAGTGCTGTCAAATTCCCACTCGACGTTGAACAACCCTTCGGCTGCAACCCCAAGGCAGCAATAACCCTGCCTGTTGTGTAGTTCTCCACGTGTCTGCTCGTACTGGCCGGAGCGTAATAGCTCCAGCCAGTCACTAAGCAGTTCTGCTTTAGAACGGGACATCTTCAGTGTCACCGCTAGTCGTAGTTGCGTTGCCTCCACCACCCTCGTTCTTACCACCGCGAAGGAACACGACCCTATCGGCTACGAGGGAAGTCGATATACGCTTCTGGCCGTCCTTCTCGTACGGGTCAAACTGCAAGCGACCCTCAACCAACACTGGGTCACCGACGTTCTTGAGCCTTGCAACATTCTCCGCGAGCTTCCTCCACGCGGTCACAGGGAAGAAGTCAGTGACTCCATCCTTGTTGAAGTCCCTGTCAACTGCCACTGAGAAGTTGAGGACATCATGCCCACCCTTCGTCTGAGTCAGTTCGTCCATCCGTGCAATGTTGCCCTCAATTATCGTCTTGCTGTAAGCCATTCAGTCACTCTCTTTCTGTATAGACGACTCCTGCTGAGCCACCTCAGTTAGTATCTCTGCGGTCTTGTAGCGAGTCCACACATTGTCACCATGCTGCTGTAGACTCTTACCGGCATTCTCAAGACGCCTCCCTGCAATCAGGATGGCATCTCCCTCGTCGTCTGCGAGGTATCCTTCCAACTCCTTCACTACATTCACAAGCGCCTGATACTGTTCCTTGTCGTACACTCCTTTCCGTTGCTCATGTTCCTCTAGGAACTCCTGAATCAGTTTCTCGTCATTCACTAGGCGGTAGTTCCTCCAGTGCGGTGTAGTCCGCCCTAGTAGCTACCCTCAACCCACGGCCATAACCGCGAGTCTCAGCCATACGAATCAGTGCGCTCGACAGCTTGCTGTTCACGTTCTTCGGGCTTGCATCACCTAGTGCGGTGTAAGGACCACGCTCTATGACCTCGCCCTGGTCGTTCTTGAAAGCAACCCAGACCTTGTAACGGACGATAGCAACATTCTCGTTGGTGTCGTCGGGAATCTGAATCAAGTCAGAGTCGGTTCTGGATACAACCTTCTTCTGGTCTGCAAGGCGTGCCTGCAAACCCACGACTGTGATGTACGGTGTACCTTGCAGCCGTACTAGGTGCTTACTGTCGTTGGCATTGAACTCACCCAACTTTACGCCTCCCTGTCGTTGTACACTAGTGCGCTCTCGAAGGGTATTACCTCTCCGGTACCGCCCACTTCCATGTCCTCGATGTCCTCAGCCTTCTGCTGATTCCTGTGTGCTGCGACGAACTTCCCGTCTGCATCAAACACCAAGTATACCATCAAACTCCCTCCGTTTTCTGACCTTCTATATACATTATACCACACTTCTGTTCACTTGTCAAGGGCACCTGTGACCAGTCTAAATCCTGCAACAGTGTGTCACTCTTCCACAGGTTGCAAGGCTCGTGTGTTGGACGCACGTTAGCTACACTCCACTCTCCCCCTTTCGTCACTGGTATAACGTGGTCGTAGTGTATCAGGCCCTCAATCTCCTGTCCGCAGATGTAACAACGCCTGCCCCAGAATGCTAGTGACTTCGGTTTGTTCCACCCTGGTTCAATCCACGCACGTTCCTCCAACTGTTGACGACGTTCCCTCGCCCTAGCCCTCGCAGGGTCATACTTAGGGTCTGCGTTAGTCCTAGGGTTCCTCCGTGTGTTCACAATCTTGTTGCAGTCCTTACACTGACCCCGCCTGTTGCCAGTAGTCTTGTCCTTGCTAAACTTCTTAGGGTCAGTAAAGTGAGGCGGTGTCCCGGACGGGCCATCACCGCAACAACGCCTCAAAGGAGTGTCACTCGGGGTACTCATTGTAGAGCCACATCTCGCCATCTTTCACATACATGTCAGTGTCAATCGGCTTCCCGTGACGGTTCTTCGCGCAGATGAACTCAAGTATAGTCGGGTCTACAGTCTCCCCACCCAACGTGTAGTTCCCGAAGTCGTCAACGTCAGCGTAGAATGCTGCATGGTAGAGCATGAAGATTGCGTCGGCATCCTGCTCAAGCTGTCCAGTGGCACGGAGGTCACTTGCAATCGGACGGGGAGGGTTACGTTCCTCGACCTTCCTCGACAACTGCACAGCAGCTACGATGGGTATGTTGAAATCCTTCTTCAAGGCATTCAACTCCCGGCTGAACATGCTGACATCCTTGTACTCGTTGTATGACGGGCGTGAAGGTAGGAACAACTGTGCGTAGTCCACCAACAGTACATCCGGCTGGTACCGAATGAGGTCCTGTCGTATACTGTGAATACCCTGCTCGCCAGCCTCATTGATGATTATGTTCTTGCCCCTGAGATGCTCAAGGACAGACTGTATCTTAGCCTCCTGTTCCTCAGTGTACGTACCTTTGTTGTAGAGGTCGTAGTCAACGCCAGCAAGGTGGCATGCATTCCGCATAATGTACTGCTCTGCTGCCATCTCAGGGCTTGCAATCAGGGAACGCTTGCCCACATGCTCTGCGATGTTGTACGCTAACTCATTCACGACGACACTCTTACGCATACCAGGGCGTGCCCCGATATACACTAGCATCTTCTTCTGCAACCCACCGATTACGTCATCGAAGGGGGTCATTCCAGTGGGGATACCCACAACACCGGACGTGTTCCGTCTACGTGTAACCTCTTCCTTAACACCATCAATGTAGTGCTCGATAGGCTGAGCACCGGCAGTGAACCTATTACGTGTAATCTCGTACAGTCCATCCATCATTATCTCGATGGCAGTACTGTCGTTGACCTCCGCCCTAGCCTCAACCTGTTTCGCCAGCGTAGCCACACGCCGGTTCTGGTAGGCAGTCTGGATGTTACCGATTATACGTTCAACTCTCTTAGGGGTGACCGGCTTGACATCCGTAGCCGTAGCCATCTCCCTAAGTACAGTCCTAGCCTGTGATTCCTTTGCAATGTAACCTAGTACGTCAGCCCAGGATACCTCCCCCTTACCAGCGTCAGCTACAGCCTCCTGCAATGACACGTATATCTTCTGATACCACGGGTGTGCGAAGTGGTTAGCATCCAACCCGGAAAGAGTATACTTGATGCAATCCTCTTTGTCGAAGTTGGGGTTCTCGCTCCTGAAACACGCAGTAAGAAGTTCGCGTTCACCGTCTACCTCATTAGGTCGTTGTATCTGTGCCACTAATACCTCCTACATGTAGAATACATCATGTATAGCAGCGAGTCCTATGAGTAAACCAACACCTACAGTCCACCACTGCCACCCGAGTTGTATCTTATGCCTAATCATGTTGGGTACCCACAGGATGCGAGCAAGTACTTCTGGTGCTTGTAGTTGCCGTCGCGGTTGCGGTCCACCTTCTTATCCCATATGCGGTACACTACACGGTCAGGTGAGTATGTGGCACCAGTGTTGACGTGCTTCACAGGTGGGTGCCAGTGTCTATGGTAGTGCGTGTTCCCGTAACAACTGATGCTCGCATGTGCAGGCTCAGGTGTTGCGAGTGACATGGTGAGTGCAACCACCAGGGTCATCACTACGGCCAGTAACTTCTTGTACATTATCCCATCCCCATTCCGGGAGCGAGCATGCTGCCAGGACTAGTGTATGTGCTCTCCCTTCTCCTAACTGGCTGGTGCTTCCTGGTCCTCACCGCCTGCTCATACCTCTCCTGTCTCTCAACACTATCCTGTACGTTCTTCCTCAGCGCCCTAACCGCTACAAAGACGCCGACTATACCAGTACCTATCACTATGGCTTTCACCATCACGCCCTCCATCCAGGTGCAGACTTATCCCTCTCGGCAAGTATATTCTGTACTATGTAATCCACTGCCTCCAGTCCAACGCCTCTGAGGTTACTCGGTCGGAACCACCACAACTCTTCCACTTCCTCGTCCAACTCCATGAGGTATATCTGGTAGCTGTCGTGATAGTCGTACTCAGCGTACCGCACACACGTTTCAACGGCACCCTCTAAGGTGCTGGTGGGCATCAGAGGGACTTCACCCTCGTAGTCATACCCACCAGTCACCAGGAACATTCCCTCCACGTTAACCTCCGTATCCTATATCAGCAGTGAACGACACCAGTATGACAGTACGGTGGTAATAACCACTCTTGTACTCATGGTGTACAGCATTCACTAGGTACATTGATGTGTTATTGATGAAAGTCTCATCCTTCCTAGGCACAGGTCTGTCAGAATGCACCGTAGCAATGAGATTATCCTTGTAGTCCCTGACTTCAATCATGTCACGTCCTCTGTAGCCCCTCTCCTGGCCTCACTGACGCGATTGGAGGGCGTCTAGGTAGTTAGACACCCCCCAAACGGGAGAGAGGATTCTAGGCCCCTGTTTACAGCCCTGTGATTATCCCACCGAGGATGGTGGCACCCAAGGCCCACGCAATCATTACCCATTCGTTCCTGGTTACTTCCAAGCCGAACCTAAAGTTGCGGTCCTTCTTCTTCGTGAACTCTTCGAAGTCACCAGTCAGTGGTGCGGCGTTCTTCGTCATGTTACCCTCCGTCCAAGGTGCTGAGTACTCTCTCGCTCTGTGGTTCGTCAACTCGTACTTAGGTTCTTCGTTCATGACGCGAGAGGCTTAGGCCACGCACCGACGTGTACAGTCACACCGATGTCTCCGTAGTTACCCATGTCACCCCAAGTGTCGAGGATGCTCTCGTTCTGGGCCTCCGGGTAGATTATACTGTCCAGGGTGTTGAGGAAGTTGTTCATCTCAGTGAGAGTCTCAGGCTCGTCCTCAGAGAGCAGGCGCTTGATGCGCTTAATCTGCTGTTCCTCGTCACCAATGAGTACCTTATTCCTTTCGAGCTTATCCTGCGTCCGTGTGATTATACCCTTCTCGCCAGCCTTGGATATGTTCTCAGGACCGTAGTCCTTCTGCTTGGAAATCATAGTCTTGAACTTCCACGCATACAACGCAGCGAACATCTGTTCGAACGTATCGAGTTCCTGCAAGTCGGCGGGGTCGATGTCGATACTCAACAGCAACTCAACCAACTGGTTCAGGTCCTCTTCCTCCGGCTCAGTGAGGAAAACCCCTGGCGCTGGCGTGAAGTCAGAACCACCGAACCTCTGCGCTTCTTTGAAATCCGTCACACTCTCTCCTTTTACTTCGACTAAACTACCTTCCATTATACCACGTTCCGCCGTCAATGTCAAGCCGGTACCCTCCATGCGTCCTGCGCCTCAGCGAACCTCACTTTGCTAGGGATTAGCCTCCAATCGTCGAACCAACGAACACCTGGGATGTCCACGTCGTTCACGTGGGTGCGCTTACCGAAGGCGTAGTATCCTTCCTCCACTGCCTTTGTGAGTGTGGACACCCTATCCTCAATAACCCCCCACGCAGATGGGTCCTCTGCAATTATGTCAATCTTGTCGTTCGCTTCCTCCGTAGGGGTTATCTCGAAGGGTGCTAACGTACATTCACTTATCCACGCATGTAGAGGCTTACGCATCTCGTCAGGGAAGTGGGTGTGGGTCAGGAAGTGGATGTTGTACCCCATGAAGTTCAGTTGGTCCAGAGTCTCCCCGACGTGTGGGAACATCTCCCTCTCTGCAACCTTCTCAGGCGCGAGGGCCTTCCAGAATATCTGCTTGAAGTCAGGGCCGTATATCTCCACCAACTCGTCAGGCTCGAACCACTCCTTACTCAAGCGAGTGGTGCCGTACATCGCATACTCCACCTTGTCATACTCAGGCTCGGGTGCCCATATCGTGGAGTCTATGTCGATGTAGAGCGTCTTATTGCTGCTCAAGTTTTTCCTCCAGGTCGAAGGATATCTCATACAACGTGTCAGTTATCACCTTCTGGTGGTGTTCCAAGCACGGGAGACACTCGTCCTCCACGTCCTTCTTCAGTTGTATCAACGCCACATTGATTGTGCTAATGCGACTCTCTAATAGCGCCTCGTCCGCCTTTTTCATGCAGATGCTCTCCAGTTACTAGGCACCACAGGTAGTCAACGTGATTCTTCGCACACCACGCGAGGGCCTCAACGGTATCCTCCTGGTCGCTGTACTTTAGGATGTGCTCTAAATCACCCCACGTCTGTAGCACGTTTATCTTGACTTCCGACAGTTCACTCTCTGGTAGCTTGATTTCAGGGTTCATTGCATTCGCTTCTCCTTCTTCTCCATGTATGCCAAGAGTAGTTCGATGCTCACTTCGTCATCACCGTACAGTTGCTTCACCCCCTTGATGGCGGACTTCAAATCATTCCAAGATTCCTTGTAACTGACTGGACTACCATTGTCCACCCTTATCACATCTCCGTTCTCGTCTAGGGCAGGAGGTATACCGTACGTGCCGCTCTCGTCCTGCGCCATGTGCAGGACGTTGCAGCAACCGTCACACCCATGCACACCCGCATAGTACCCGCCCTCACGTATATTAATGTCGTCAGGGTCGGGGTGTCCGACTCCATGCTCACATATCCTCTCCATTATCTTGCGGTCGTAACGCCAACTCGTGTAACCAATCGACTCCGCATGTGGGGAAGGGTTGTGTATCGGGCAGTAGTCACCGGCACACTTGTCCGATGTGTGACAGTAACGCAAGACCTCACCAGCGCCAGTTACGTACGTATCATACTCAGCCATACATGCTCTCCACTATGTAGTCGAACTGCTCAGGGTCATCAACGTACAGGTAGTTGTGCTTTATCTTCAGCACGTTCAACAAGTCCCTACCATCTATGTTATGCCCACTGTACTGCGTCAAACCATTCACCTTAATGACTGTCCAATCCTCAGTCTCGATTACATCCAGTTTGTCGTACAGTCTTATTGTACCATACTCTTTTAGGTTTGGCAAGGGCTGGTCTATATGGCTCCAGTGCAGCCACCGCCTCTCACCGTCACTAAACTCAACTAGGTACCTGTCCTGGTTGATTACGTTCTTGCCGTGCTTGATTACCTCACCAACTCCGAGGTCCTCGTAAGTCACGTTCACTTCCGTACCGTTGGGTATAATCATATCCTTATCCTCACAGTGCTCGCTGGACAACTACACTCCGGCATGCCATCCATTATGCAGGCAGTCGTGTGGTCGATGACCTGTACGTATTCCTCTTCTTCGCTGTACGGCTCTCTGCCACACACGCACGTATCCATCTGACAAGTCTCACACGGCATCTACAACCTACTCGCTAGGGCTGTCGCTATCTCCCCGTGGTGTCCGTGGTGTCCCGTCCAGGCATCCAAGAACTCATGCCTGCCGATAGTCCAGAAGGGGTTCATGCCCTCAACCTCTGCCAAGTTCAGCTTCAAGTATTCCAAGAGAGTCATGCTCAGTATGTGGGGTTGGGGTTTGCCCTTCTCGAACCAGTGGTGGGAGTAGATTTCCTTCCTCTTAGTCCACGCACAGTCACACAATAACCCGTCGATGCTAGTGTATATGCTCGTAGGGTCAGGCTCGTTAGCACGTATAGTCCACACGTACATGTCAGGGTCCATGTTCTCGATGTGCTCTTGCTTACCGCTCCACGGCCACACTACAGCCATTACTCCCCCTCGAACATGTCGCAGGCACACATGTCACCTTCAGAGAACAGGAGAGTGCCGCACTTGCCACACTCCCCTATCGCCTCACTCTCCATGTCACCAACGATGTCAGTGATTAGGCTGTCGTTCTCTCTCAGCTTACGTGCAGCTTCCTTCGCCAACGTCACAGCGGTGTGGTCGCCAATAGCATACCCGTAATCAGTGAACGGGTAGTGCAGTACGTGTGCTAGTGTGTCCTCAACTTCCCGCATCTCCGACAGCATCTCCAACTCCCGCGCCGTCCAAGTAGAGTCTATTTTTCTGCCCATGAATCTGCCACGCCTCCTTCAACTACGATAGGTACTATAGGGTTATCCGGGTTCATCTCGGTAGCACTGTACATGCCCTCTTCCATGCAACGTATCACTGTCGCCGCTGCCTCTTCCGCATACTCAGCCGGAACCTCGCACAGCAACTCGTCGTGGACGTTCACCAACGGGAGTATACCCTCCTGGTAGACACGTATCAGTGCTGACTTCATACCGTCCGCCGCACTGCCCTGTACAGGGTGATTAATCCTCGTACAATACGCTTTACCACTCTCGATGAAGCGGCGGCGTCCCTTGACCGTGGTGACATGGTTAGGTTTGACATTCCCTTGAATTCGCTGCCACCTGTAGAGTCCTGGGTAGGTCTGTCGGAAGGCTTCCTTGTACTCAATCGCCTCATCCTCCCCTATTTCAACGCCCATCTTAGCAGCGAACTTAATAAGCGTACCATGTCCACCGCCAAAGACCAAGCCGAAATTGATGTTCTTGCTGAGTGTTCTAGTTTTCTTTGCTGTCTCTTTATCCATCTTATCAGGGTCGCCAAAGATTCTCCTTTGTGTCTCACCGTGTAGGTCTGACTCCGCCTTCTGGTACGCCTCCAGCATTACCTCGTCACGACTGAACAGTGCTGCAAGCCTCAGTTCAAGCTGAGAATAATCAGCAATGACAAACTTACAGCCAGGGGCGGGAACAAACAACCCCCGAATGTCAGCACCCCTGTCCTGATTCTGAAGATTGGGACCGCTAGAGCTAAAGCGACCAGTCTCCGTACCCGTTTGATTGAACCGGGGATGTATACGTCCATCGTATGCTATCCTCTCAAGTAGCTGCTTCTCCACAGAGGACTGCTTCTTCATCCTCTTCTTCATCTCCATCACTGCCTCCGCCAAGGCATCCTTAGTGTTCTTCACGTACTCCCTAAACGTATCCTCCGTTGCGTCAGGGAGGTCGAAGTACCGAGACATCTCAGTTGGCGAGCGTGGGTTGAACTCGTCGATGTCATCCTCCGGCACGTTAGGTATCACTTCGAACTCTTCCAGCCAATCGACTTCACCTTGGAGTGTACGTGCAATCTCCGAGGCACGTTCCTCGTCTATCCGTATACCCTTCCGTGTCGCCTCAAGTATAATCGGCAGTACCCGCATCTCCAACTTGAAGAGGTCGTACAGCTTAGGGTTCTCTTTCAGGGTGTCCTCCAACACCGGATGTATCAGTTCCAAGACAGCGGTATCCTCACCAGCGTACTGCATAACCCTGCTGCGCTCACCTTGGAAGTATGGGTCTGCATACCACTCAGGCTTCTGGTACGTCTTGTCCATAGTGTAGGGTTCCCACTCACCGTGACGCTGGAACACTGGTACCTTCGGACGAAGCCGCACAACTACATCATCCAAGCCGTTCTTGAGAGGGAGCATCTTAGGACCCTCTTTAGTAGGACGCAGTTCGTGTATACCGTTGGTGAGTATCTGGAAGGCCACCATAGTGTCAAAGACTTTACCCTCCCACTTGATGCCAAGGTGCTCCTGTAGGAAGTCGAGGTCGAACTGTGCGTTGTGTGCTACGAATGTCTCCCCTCGCTCGTTAGCATAACCTAAGTGTCTGGTGACGTACTCCCTGGCTTCATCCTCCCACACGTCAAACACACCACTGAACCCTTGCCAAGCGAATTGCACCAGACGCAGCTTATCCTGACGGGGGTCTAGCCCCGTAGTCTCAACGTCTACATATACTGGCATGTGCCCCCTTTCCTGTTACCTCTGTGGCTCGTAGTACATCTTCCCGTTGCATTCCAAGGCTGTCACCCTAGTGGTGCCGTCCTCATACGCTGCGATGTGCATGATGACCTCATTACCGACGTACACGTAGTTGTACTGGTTCCTTCCTTCCCACGCCTCGAACTCGTCCTCATTCACATCCTCGTCTGCGAATGTCTCGTAGAATTCCTCAGCCACACCATCCTTACTCCCGTGCAACCCTACAGTCACATGTATAGGCCAGTCCGTCTTAGGCACATCCTTCTCGTCGTCAGGGAATATGTTACCAGCCCAACCACACTTGTCGCAAATTGCACGGTAGTATCCCTGGTAAGTCTCGTAGTCTACATTAACGTGCTCCTGCTTTTTCCTAGCCTTCCTCAGCTTCGTGCTGCTGCAACTCGGGCAGTGTCTCACTTCCATTATACATTGCCTCCCGTATGATGTCAAGACCCTCGTCGGTAGTCTTAGTGTGGTACTTCGTACCCCTACCGTCTGCGAAGTGGAATGTGATGTCTATGTAACTGTCGCCAGTCTCTTCCACGAAAACTCTGCGGCTTGTGGTGTAGGCCATCCAGTATAGGTTGACCCACTCCCCGTCGTTGAACTCTACTATGTTCATCTCGTACACTAGCAACTCCTGCTTCTCTGTTGTGACTCGAAAGCGAAGTCAGCCATGTTCTCCATAGCGCACTGCGTGGAACAGTACTCCCTACCGAAGTGGCACCTACTATCCCACTCCTGCCTAACCCTAACCCTGCGACTAGTTCTCATTACTTTACCACATACAGGGTTATCACAGTAGTTGTTAACTACCTGAGCCATAGTGCTTCCTCACCCTCTTCTTCTCAGTCTCGAATCGACGACGGTTGTCCTGCGCCAGTGCATTAATATCCAGTACGTTGTATAATTCCTCAACACACTCGAACATGTCACCGTAGTAGTCCTCCGTCATGTAACTACGCAGTGATACCGCATTCTGTATCCGAGTAAGGTAGAACCTCACATGATTAGTGAGGTCCCGTACCTTCTCCTGGTCTATCTTTTCAGGTTTCCAACTGTTATACTGCTGTCCAGTCACTCGCCGTGCGACCTCCTACGGAGCGCCTTGATGCTTCACGCTCACGAGACTTGATGTTGCTCACGCTGTCAGCCAACGCAGTGATGCGAGTACCCATCTGAGAAATCTCAGTGAGGTCAGCACCATCCAACACGTCGTGCATGTAATCCATCGCCTCCCGCTGCTGTCCGCGCTTGAGGAACTTGATGACCTGTGTAATCTCCGCTATTTCTGCCATTATACCAACACCTTTCCGTTGAATTTATGGTTGCTGTACGACTCCATGCTGTTCGTCAGCAACCTGTTCAGTCTCGCAGCCTCCTGCTCGGAGGCCAAGTTCAGTTTAAGTACAGTCCCACTCACCTTCTCTATGTATACATACCTCCCCTGTATGGCTGTCTCCGCCACGGCTTCAAGGTTGACGAATGCATCACCAGCGTCAGCTTGAATCTTTATCAGCTTCATTAAGCCCCACTCCATTCAGGTCGTAGTCTACGTGACTCTCCAACAACTCCTGCAACTCAGTGAAGGTGGTGTGGGTAACCCTCTTCTCGAAACTATGCCCGCTCAGGAGCCTTATTATCACCTTACCATTACCCTTGTCAGGGTCGAGGGTTATGGCCTCAACTGCCTGATTAGGTATGTAGGTGTTCGCCATCTTAGTGTACATTACGGTAGTCTCCTAACGCTGTCGCATACCCTTGCAAATTCTTCCTCCGGTACTGGAATCCCACGTGAAGTCCAGTACTCGTTCTTCACTCTCCTGCTGCCGTACAGTCCTCTCCACTGGCGTATTCTCCTGCGCACGTTCTTCATCTTTGCGATGTAGAGAGTGTCGGGTATAGCGAGGTACACTAATATCTCAGCCTCACTCTTCCAAGCCCACCCTGGTTTGTCCTTCTCAACTATACTGTCAGTCTCGATGAACACATTACCAGTTGTGGAGGTCTTATCGTCGGCCTTATACTCTACAGGTATCTGTGCAGGGTGAGTGCGGGTTATGTCCTGACCACCGGGGCCTGGGATGTACCTGAACCACCTGTCAATGCCCCTCCGCTGTTCGTCCCTAGTAGCTTCCCTTATGTTGTACCAACGCTCAAAGTACTCGTCTAATATACCCTCCCAATGCTGACCACGCTCAAGCTGTTCACTGAAACTATACGTTGGTGTCGTCAACTGCAACACTCACCTTCGGCTGTGTAGGCTTAGGGAACGCCTGCACTAGATGGACTCGATGCACAGGGTAGTGGTTTTTTAGGTCATCAACCCACTCAGTGAAACCGTTCTTCTTTATGCTGTCGGCCCTGCTGAGTGCGTACTCCCTAGCCGTAGTCCAGTCCTCATGACCACTCCAGTACATCAGGCTATCCTTCTTGAACTCAACGTACCTGACTTCCTTGCTGCCAGAGTCAGTGGTGAGGGTCACCGCCACAACCCACGGTTCGAGTGCGGGGTGCTTACCTTCCGGTGTACGCGGAGGGAACTTCCTCAGATACCACTGGCAGAACCACTTAATCATTGTACGGTAACACCTTCCATCTGTTGTATAGGTATGCATTCCACAGTACCATGAACTCCATGTAGACGTGGCACGGAGGGCAGAAGGCCATCGGTACTGCCGCTGTGAATAACCTACCACACTCCCCACACGTCTGCAAGTCTTGCTTGTTTAGCTCTACTGCTCTCATGACCACCCTTTGATTATGACCTCGTACACTGGCTTACCAACCCCCAACATTATAGACTTCATGCTGCCACTGCCAGTACTACGCCCGTTCCATATCAACACCAAGTCGTCGGCGTAGTCAGCCATCTCTTTGTTGCGTATCGGACCAGCAGCCTTACCGTGGAACCCCCAATTTGCAGGGAACTCCATCACGTGTACTCCAGCAGTGTGCGCCCACTCTTCCCCGGACGTGTCGATGCCTCTTGCCTTACCGCACACTACCTCCGTTATCACCGGCTTGTCGTCTATCTCAGCGAGGGTTGACGAGGTTTCGTACCCCGCCAATCGTATAATCTCAGAGATAGCGAAGGGAGCAAGTGTGATGTCCCTGCTCCCCGCTATGATTACTTTCTTCGATTCCAATAGTCTAGGGCCTCCCTCTTGGCACCTTCTTTATCGTCTACCTCTATTATACCATCAACTACGAGGTTTGTCAAGTGTGCCTTAGTAGCTCCAATCCACGGTCCTGGGCCTGCCTTTCCGTTGAAGAGTTCCATCAACTCGTTACCATCCAGCGGGCTGTCTGCTTCCTCCGGCTGGAAGTTGTCGTCGGTGCGTACAGTCTTGACTAGACGCTCAAGCTGATAGAAGTTGTCCATGTTCGGCTCTGCATGGCCCTTCATGTCAGCGTAGTTAAGCTCCAACACGTCCTCCACAGTGCAGTTGTCTGCCTGACATGCTTTGATGAATCTGCGGATTGCACGGTTGGAAGGGGTCTTACCAGCATCCAGTTCATTGTAGAGTTGGAGTGGACGCATGTGACACGCCACCATGTGGGTGACCTTGTTCACTATCACGTGAGGGAACCTGAGCCTGTGCAGCATGCGATGTGCAAACCTCGCAGACGCTTCCTCATGCCCGTAGAACGTGGTGCGTTCGTCAGGGTCGTTGTGGTACTCTATCGTGTCGAACTTACCAGTATCGTGCAGTAGTGCAGCAAGCCTCTGGTCTAGTTCAGGGTAGCTCTCGTCAAGGACCCTCATGGTGTGGTCGAAGGCGTTCTCATAGTGGTAGGGGCTTATCTGCTCAACAGTGTCAAGCCTGTCAACCTCACGGGTTACGTACCTCAGCAGCCAAGCCTCCTTCAGCATGCGGATTGCACGTGAGGGCTTCTCGTCCACCAGCATCTTGCAGAGTTCGTCCCTTATCCTCTCCTTCGAGACTTCAAGGAGCGCGGACGAATCGACTCGTATAGCAAACAGTTGAGGTAGAGCGAAGTCATAACGGGCTGCAAAGCGAACTGCCCGTAGAAGGCGCAGTGGGTCCTCCAATATGCGCTCATAAGGCTTACCGACAAAGCGAACAACTCCTTCCTGTATATCATCCAACCCGCCGTAAGGGTCGATTATGTTTGCATCCTTATCGCATGCGATGGCATTGATGGTGAAATCCCTACGCGACAGGTCCTCATAGAGACTACTACCGAACGCAACCTCCGGCTTTCGACTCCCATCCTCATACTGCTCAGTCCTGTACGTCGTAATCTCAACGTCGAGGACACCAATCTTCAGACCGATGGTACCATACTTCTCGCCTACGGTGTACATTGCGTCGAGGCTATCCCCAAAGTGCTGTCGGAGTATGGCCTTTATCTCGCTCGGGGGTGCGTTGGTTGTGGCGTCTACATCCTTCGAAGAGCTTATCATCAGTGTGTCCCTGACGAAACCACCGACGAAGTAGAACTCATACCCCCTACTCTCGAAGGCACCCGCAAGGCTGTATAACCTCGGGGTCATCTTGAAGTTAGTTGACGTTCTCATTAGCTTCCTCCACAAGCCACACGCTACCGGCCTGCTTCAGTGCAGCCCTGGTGATAGGTACGGCTACTAGTTGTCCATTACTAATCTCCCACACTAAGCTAGGCCATCCATTGCGGAAGTATATGGTGAACGGGCGAGTGAATGCATGCTGCTCACCCGTACTGAGTACCTCCACTACGAACATGTACACAGGGTTCTGTTCGTACATCGGCCAGTCCATCTTGTATGCTGTACACTGACCGTCCTGCAAGCCTACAATGTTATCACCCGCAATGACCCTCTCGCCTACGTTATCCTCGTACTGCCGCATGTCCTTCCTTCCAGATGTCGTCCAGTGACCTCCTGAATCCTGCGGCGTTGTGGTGACCGCCACCGCCCCTCTCTGAAGCGAACTTCCCTACATCAACCCTATGGTCCTCGCTACGGAGACTGTACTTGCGGGTCCCTTTATCCTTCTCGTCATAGAATGTGACTGCGAAGGGGGCATTCGGGTGTTCGTCCAGCAACCTGTGGCCGACTTCACTGTGGAGGACTGGTGCCGACACGAACGGTATGCCGTAGATTGAGTACGCACCCTGCCAGTTGTTTGGGGTCGTGGCTTCCTTTACAATCTCGTCCACTAGCCTGTCGCGGTACTTGAGCAGGCGATTCCCTACCGACATGGCATACTCCCACTGTGTTTCTATGACCTCGTTCGCACAACTCCACTCAAGGAACGTCTGGTCCACAGTGTAGATGTACTGGTTGATTGCTTCACTCGCAGGCAACTCGAAAGTCCACGTGTCCCTATCCCCAACGTACTGTAGTATCTTAGGGCGAGGCTCGTACGGATGGAAGAAGTCCCAGGACTGTACGCAGGCGGCTTCCTCAGTGTTGAAGGGGAAGGGGTTCAGCCTCAGCTTCTCTACATCCTCCTTCGCACTCGGGTGGTGGTCTATGACCGTCACCTTACTGAAAGAGGCTAGTGACTCCATCTCATCCCTGCTGAACGACAGGTCTAGTATGTACACGTTCTCATACGCTGAGCACCCAGGAGGTATATCCGAACCGTGGAGTATCTCCATGAAGTCAGTCTCGCCGTCAGGCAGGGCTTTCCACGCAGCGTACGCACACCCGAATCCATCAGGGTCAGCGTCGTAGATTATCAGGTTCTTTGTAGCCATTCTCTCCTACTTTCTGCTCGGGATTTCACACACGTCAGTGTCGCAACCTAGGCTCCGCTGTGCGTCGTCAGAGAGAACCCTCCCTGCATATATGTCAGAGAAGTCCACTGGTTTCAGGTCGTTCTCTAGGATATGCCTAATTGCTCCCTCTGGAAACGGCTGCTCAGGCATCTGTGCGTATACTCCATTGCTTCTGGGTAGTGCGGACACCGACTTGAGTTTGTCTGCATTAAGTCGTAGTGCAGCCGCGAGCGATTCAACCTCGTGGTACGGGTCGAAAACTTGTGTGTTGCTAACCATGTTGTCCGCCCAATACTCCTGTGCGAGCGCAACGAGGCCAATCTTCTCGAAGATACTAACTTCGTCCTCAGAACGCGCATCGCCAACAAGTATGGGAATTTCTGCAACAACGGAGGTATCGGGGCTATACGCTGATTTCTCAATGCGGTATCCAGCCTCCGTAAGCGGACCCACAAGGGCCGAGTCTTTCGGGAGGGTGATTCGCCTAATGTAAGAGTTGGATGTAGGCCAATGTACTCCGGCAGTCGAGCCTGCCAGGAGTGATACAGTACCGGATGGCTTGATTGCAGTGACCTTAATCGACTCTCGGACACAAAGCCAACGGGAGTATTCCTCATCCCACTCACGGAGAGTCTCATATCCTAACTCCATCCAATGCTTTAGCTCGTCATAACTGTTGCCGTCCACGAACTGTGCGACACCAGTCAGGCTTGCACCTATTCGCCTGTTACGCAGTTGCTTCTGGTTTACCTTCGGCCAGTGTGTCGGCAGGAGGGTAACCGTCTTTCCGTATAGGTATACGAATTTCTGCGTGCGGAGAAAGTCCTCCAGGTTATTGGCGTTGTTGATGAACTGCTCGATGAGGTTGCAGGCTTCGTGGTCCTCCAACCCAATCTCAACGCAAGGGTTCGCACCTTCGATATCAATGTCCGCATAGTCAGGACCATTCTTCATCCTTCCGTAGTTGCGGGCGTTCTCAATGTAGAATAACCCTGGTTCGCCCTCCCTTGCAATCCTCTTTGCAATCTTATCGTAGTCAACCTGTGTTGCGTGCGTGACTATCAAGGAGTTGTTGGACATCCAACCGTGCTTCTTACGGTAGCTGTTCTTCGCACTGTAATCCTTCAAGTGCCAGAACTCACCGTCCTCATACTCCCCCAAGGCCAACTCAGCACTGCGCCGTACGTTACCGGACACCACTGCGACACCAATCAGGTTCATTATGTCAACGATTAGACGTGAGTCTACCGCCTGCCCCACGTAGGCATCGAGTAGGATTTTAAGTTTTCTGTGAAGGACTTTGAGGGGCTTGGGTCCGGGGGCTGTCCCTCCGAAAGTAATGATAGGAGCGCCCTCTGGTCGTATGTCAGAGTAGTCGAACCTCGGGATGGGTCCGCCAAGGTAAGCTCGAAGCAGAAGCTCAACTGACTTGACCCAACCTGTCCTAGAGTCGGGTATCTTGTATCCAAAGGCCCCAACAGGTTCTTCCAGCGTAACTCCCGCGTACTCTCCGCGAGTGTCGAATCCAACTCCGCCTCCCATCATGCTTGCATCCATCAAGAATGTGAACGGTTCAGTGAAGTCCTTGTCAATGTCCTTTGTGGACACGAAGAAGCAGTTGTAGAGCGCACTGCTATCCTTCTTGTAGTTGACTAGGTACGTACCCATCGCCCACAGACCACGGCCAGCAGGACTCCACTTTAGATTGAACAGTCTGTCGTACGCCTCACGTGCAGACTTCTGTGCCTTATCCTCGTCCCACTCCATCCTCATGTTCAGCACGTGGTCCTTCTGTATGCTGTACATGCCACAGATTACTCGCTCGCATGTCTCCCACCATGCTTCCTTCCCTCCGTACTGGAAATCTTCAAGGTTTCCCGTGTCGTAGGGCCATGACGTTCCAGTTCGTACGTCTTTCTGTCGAGAGTACGAACGTAAGAAAGAGACTTCAGAGAGAACACCAAAGCCCCAAGGGACATCACGATTGATGTAAGACTCAACGAAATCGTCATCCAGTCTGAAAGATAATCCATAGTAACGCTCGCTCATGCAAGCACTCCCTCCTTCTGTTCCACTATCAGTTCATTCCAGTCGTACTTCTCATCATCTTCACGTATAAGGTATACAATACCATCTACGATAACCCTTCGGCCTTTCAGCGGTGCCAGGGCACTCCACGCTGCCTTAGCTGCCCTCTCGTGCGCAGTCATGTAGCTGTCCTGCTTAATCTTCTCGTCGTCAGTCTCCGCGATGTACCTGTGCTTCCACTCGTCGTACTCCTTCACGTTCCAGAGGTATTCATCTATCGTCTTAGCTGCCATTCAGCATCCTCTCTTCCTCCTGTTGTATGTGGTACTCTTCTATAGCATCCTCATATCTACGCACGTCGGCGTTGGCACGTATCCTAAGCTGGTTCCACCTAACGAAATCAGGGTGGGTCCACGACATGCCTTCCATCTCCCTGTCAGCCCTCGCACGCCTGCTCTGCGCTTCCTCCAAGGAGTCATGCAGACTGTCTATCAGTGTGTTGTCCTGTTTCCTTGCCTTCAACTTAGGCTGCACAACCTTGACCACAACGAAGTAGGCGACGAACATGAGTATCAATGACATTATCACGAACTCAGCGATGATTGCCATTACCGCTTACCTTCCTCCCTCAACACGAAGTTACCATGCACGAAGGCATTGTTCGTCCTACGTATAGTCTCCGCATCCAAGAATGCCTTACCCCAATCAACCTTATCCGTGAAGAGTTCAAACGCGGATAGTACCTCGTCCAGTGTCTCCACTACCTCTTCCCTATCAAGTGTAGTCATCTCGCCCTCTCTATCTTAACGAACTTATCCACGTCACCAAACCAATCAGTGACGCCACGGTAAGGGTCCCAATACAACCCTGAGTGCCACACTACGGCGTGAACAATGTAATCCGTACCGTACTTCTTAGTCTGCTCGTGTGCCCACTCACCTTCAACCTTCAGGAGTGCTACACTCAAACCACCAGGGTCATCCGAGTATATGTCGAATGCATACCCGTACTCATCACCCCACTCAGTCCACACACCCTCAATGTCGTTGGGTACATTGGTGGGTACTATCTGCGGGAGTTCACTCCTGTCCAACTCAGTGATGCACGCCACTGATGTTATGAAGCAGTCCTCGTCATTCAACTGCCGTAACTTCTGCACCCAACCTCCTACTCTCAATAACCTTTGTCTAGGACTAGTAAATAAGCCCTGCTACTTACAGATAGATAAGTAACCTTTAACCGTTAAGTATATTAATATACTAATAAACTCTCCTTTAAGTAGTGTAACTTATATATACATTATAGCACACTTTTCGGCAGAAGTCAAGCCAGGGGGTCAACCCTGCTTTACCCCCGCCCGCTTCCTGTTGTAGTGTAGGTCATAAAGCAGCCCTGGTAGTAGGTCCCACGCCCTCAATATGTTCCTTATATCGAAAGGATGCCTACCGAAACCAGTACCTACCTCATACAGAGGGTTGGGGTAATCAGTCTCGTACCCCCGAGCGAATTCCTTACCTCTCGGCTCGAAAACCCCAGGAATCTCTACGAATTCCACACCACCGTGCTCGTCGTACCCTATCAAACGGTCAGTGTTGTACATTATTCCTCCATTTCTGTGATGGGGTAAACGTCTGCGATACCCCAATGCTCCGGGGCGTCCAGTCTTATGGGTCTGTTCACCATAGGCTGGTCACCACCACTACCGTTCACATTACCAACAACCTCGTACGCCTCATAGTTCAGCACACTGTTAGGCCAGTCCCTACGAGGAATACCCTCTTCAATGTGCCACTCGTACTCTTCCTGCAACCCGTCGAGGTCAGTTAAATCATCGGGGTCAACCCTTCGTGCGTGCGCCTTCTCAATCTCGATGATGGCATTACGTATGTGCCACTGCTCGTCACGCTCAGCGAGTGAGAAGATGTCCTCCAACTCTTCTATGACATTCATTAGAACGGTTCCTTTCCATAGATAAGCATGTTGCCTGCGATTGCGGTCCTCTTAATGTGGTCTATGATTTCCTCCTGCAACTCCCTCCTGCGTTCCTCTGGGGTTAGTGACTCCCATCTCTCTATCTCCGCAGCCATCTCAGCCCCTCTAGCTTCCTCTTCCTCCCGGATTATACGTTCGAGTTCGAGTTGTTGTACTGCACGGTCGAGTACATGGTCATTCACTTTCGAGTGTGAACTGAACAAAGCACCAGCAGCCTCAGTCTCCCTGTACATCTTCTTGTCTAGGATTATACTGCAAGGGTCATCAGTCCAGTCGTCGTACTTCCACAGGATTATCATAGATAGGACTATACTTGCTACGCCGCACGTAAAGAACGTCCACACTGGTCCGAACGTAGTTGTACACAGTGCTGCAAGACCCATCAACCCAAACCCGCCGAACATCATGGCAGTGATGCCGTAGCATACAGGCATCCTGTACCAAGGGTCGGGGAGATAGCATGTAATGGTCTGTATGTCGAACTGCATCTCCTGTAGGTCTAGCTCCCGGAACCTATCAGGCCAGTCGCTCACTGAAAATCACCGCCTTTCCGAATGGAAGATTAAGGGTAAAAGTCCAATTCCCAAATTTTTTGCGGGAGAAGTGACATTAAGGACTTTACTCTGGGTCCTTCTCCCTTCGCTTGTACTGTTTCCACGTCAGCTTGTCGATTTCCTTCACGTCCTCCATCAGTTGGTCGTAACGGGTTAGAATCACCTTCAGGTCCTCGTAAGATGACACGCCGTTCGACACGTTCCACCTTATCTGCTCTACACTACGACTCGTCGCCATTGTCACGCTCCTTTAGTCTCTGTGTGTCCACCTTACCGTTCTTCTGTATCTCAGCGATGCAATCCTTGTAGTACTGTCTCACCGTAGGTCCGAGGTTGCTGTCCTCCGACTGCCTCTCCAACCTAGGTATGTCCCTCTTTGTATACAACACTTTTACATGCCTCCGAAGAATAGAAGGGCTGCTCCACCGATTATGAGTATCAGTATGAGGAAGTCGTTGTCATTGCTCACTATAGGACCTCTTCAATAGTGACCTTAACCCTAGTGCCACCCCAACCATGACCGTGCTGCTCTACAATCTGGTCCTGCAACCACTTGTCAACGTACTTATCACCTTCACGTTGCGTTTCTCTGGTGCCGAACGGCTCTTGGCATATGGACAACCTAGTGGAGCCTTGGTTGAACAGATAACCCTCGGCAGACACCTTTATCGGAGGATTATACTTGAGGCCCAATGCCTCCATTGCAATGTTGACTTCCTGTCTGGACATCTTGCCGTCTAGGATAGCCTGATGGAATCTCTTGCGTATTAGGTTTGTCTCTCCCGGTGCATACATCACTTACCTCCTATAATAAAGGCGAGTGTGCCCCCGCGAAGAGACACACCCGCAATGATGCTACTTGTTGATGTCAACCTGAGAGTCAGAAGGGAGGACCCAGAACTCAATGTTCTTGTTGTCCACGGCCTCCTTGAGCGCCTCAGTTTTCTGCCACTCGATGTAGCTAGGGTTATTCTCAAGAGTCTTTTGCAGCTTCTCAGCGGCGTTAGCCTGCTGTTCGGCCTGCTTGACTTCCTGCTTCCTAACCTCAGTCTGCAACGATGCAGCCTTGATTGCATCATACCTGTCCTGCACGCTCGTTGGCGCTATCGGACGCTGAATCTGGAAGGTTACGTCAGTGAGGTAGTTGCCGCCTAGGTTAGCCGCGACCCTCTCTTGCGTTTCGTCCGCAACCTGTTGATTGAACTCGGTGAGGTTACCCTTCATGAGTTCATCAGTGGTGTACTGCCTTGCGACAGTCTGTAGAGCAGATTCCTGCGCCTTACGATAGTAGTCGTTAAGCATGTAGGTCCAGCCCTCGTCATCACAGCCGTCGTACTTGGTGCAAATCTCGACGTTCAACGTATTGAGTTCGTCAGGATTGCTCACCAGTTCGAACGTGCTGGAAGTCTTGAAGCCGAGTTCCACACCCGCACCGTCAGTTACGACGATAGGATGGTCAACATCATCTCCACGCTCGCCTACGATGTAGGTCCGCTGATTGGCTGGTAGGGTGTCCATGTAGTCGAGGACACCGAGGAACTGGAGCGAGCTACCAGGAGCGACAAACTTCTGGAAGTGCTGTCCCTCAATTGGTCCTGCGGAGTACACTAGACCGTACTCATCCCGCTCCGTTGACCCCCAAGTGAAGATGAACAGGGCGATGATGAGGGCAAGCAGTGCTGCCACCGCAATCCCAATGAGTGTCGTTAGTCCCTTACCCAATATACTTTCCTTTCGCTACCATCTTTTTACACACTTCCTCTCTGGGTACTACGCTAGATATATCCTACCGCTATCCTCCTCTCTAAGCTCTTGTATAATCTGGCTGACCTCCCGTATCAACACGGCAGGCCCGAGGTATTCTATGTCAACGTCGCCCATCCTAGGCGCGTCCTTACCCTCGTAGGCGTACGTTATGCCTACAGTCGTGAAGTCACAAGTCTCACAGTAGCCGTGGTGTATGTCCTCGAACGTGATGTCATACACCTTGTCAGGCTCTTTCAAGCCCTCCCTCCGTGCAATCCATATACGCATGGCCCTATCGTACAGTTGGTCACCGAGCATTGTATATCCCTTCGTAGTTATCTTCCCTGTAACGCTCTGCGTTCTTCGCTATCGTGTCCACTTCATCGTCAGGGAGTGGTGTCTCCATCAGATTATCGTTCAGGAAGTGGAGACATGCCCTCATGACCTCATACTGCACTGAGCGGTACTTCACAAGCAAACCACCGACGCTCAGCAACGTCAGGTTGCGAGAACCCTCCGTTATCAACCCTGCGAGCATGTAAGGGTTATCCTCGTCAGCGACCTCCAACTTCAATGCACGCTTATGCTCGAACATGAAGTCCGGTGGCTCTTGGAAGTCTACCTCTTCCGGGTTAAGGTCCTCAACCCAACGATAAGCAACACCGTCAACGGTACTGCCTGGGCCAACGACGTATGAACCATCGCTACGTATGTCAACGTGAGAACCCTTCCCTAGTATGTGTACACCAGTCTGAACCCTAGGGTTATACTTGAAGTAGTAGTGAGTCCCACCAGGGGTCACCACTGTAGGAGTCCAGAAGTCGTGCTCAGGTTCTATATCCCTCGCTCTGAGAGCTTCAACACCTTTCTCTCCATCGACATCGAGAACACAGATGCCTGATAGTTCTCCACATACGACTCCGTAGTTCCCGAAAGTAAAGCCCTGATACTCTTCTCTAGTGGGTCGCCTTGAGAGGTATGGGTGACCAATAGCCAGATTAGGACGTTTATCGCCTTCGTGGAGAGGAATGAGGGACCAACCACGCTTATAGGATTCACGAGCTTCTTCAATCATCTTCCTCCTTCTCTATCACTAGCGTGACCACATGGCTCACACTGCTGCTGTGTTCAGTGACGTGTGACAGTCCATAACTGTGCATGTGTGTCACTCTCCACCCATTCTCCAGGTATTCCGGGAGACTCTCGTTCACACTCCTTGGGTGACCACTAAGAACCCTAGCCTTCATCGTCATCCTTCCCGTGCAACCGTTGGAATGCCTTCAATGTCTCCTGCCACACTATTCTACCATTCAAACCCTGTCCATTCAAGGCTTCAATTAGGGTGTGTGTTTCCATCTCACCTAGATAGACTAGCATGTGTACGTGCTGAACCCTCCAATCCAGTGGGCGGATAGCTTCCTCACGGTACTGCGCTATCGCCTCCCGCAAGCAGTTAACTTGCGACTGGTACACGTCGAACTCCAATACGTCACTGCCGAAAGGGTTACTCTCCGGTTCGCTTAACGGCATCTAACAATCCCTCCTGTTCTATGGTCCGCAGTACAGTGTAAATCTGAATCTGGTAGTACCTACCACAACACTTGTGGAACCAGAAACCCTCACCAGCTTCCTCCCAATCAATGATTGAGTTGCACTCTACACATCGTGAGTCAAAGTAGGCATCATCAAAGTTGAGAACCCCGTCGAATACACGCTCTGGCATCTACTTCCTCCTGAGTAGCTCGTCAATGTGTACACCCATACCGAACGCTAGACGGCGCACTACATCTACAGCTACCGGCTTGCCATCACGGATTCTACGTTGTGTTATCGGATGCACCTTAGTCCTCTCGTACACTTCCCTCTGACTGTACCCTAGCACCACACGCTCGAACCCCGGTACCTCCACAGTGTGGTAAGGCTTGTCAGGGTCCATGTTCTTCCCACGTGGAGAATATACAGGTTCCTCCCTAGGCTTCACGCCTTTGATGAATTCAGGGGGCAGCAACATGTCGGCCCGCCTAAGTATAATCTGCGCATCCTCTGGTATAATCCAGCCGACAGGAAGGAGTTGGGCGTCAGGTATGCGTTCCTCCCTTAACATACCCAACACCCACTCTTTCGACTTACCTATCTTCGCAGCATACTGCTTGGCCGTGAGGAACTTAGGGAGTTTTCTCCTGTTAGGCACCCCGACCGAAGTACATCGGGTATGCAGTCAACGCCTCAGCTACGCCGCCCTGCGGTACTGCGGGAGCGAACTGCTCAGGGGGAGTGATGTGACCCTCCACAACACCCTTAAACAGCCATGCGAAGGGAACACCCTCGTAGGTACCGTCATGCATACCAGAGAGGACTCCACCGGCAACCTTGTACACTGTGTGACGACCCTGAGTGTCCGTATCCTCGATGATGCCCTTCACTACGTCAGCCACGAGGTCATACTCAGCGTCAGTAATCTCTTCGAGGTACTTCTCGTCAAGCATGCCATCAATGCGAGACATCGCACGCGCCACGCTCTGCGTTATGCTCAGGTAGTTGTTGCCACCACTGTAGTAGTGCTGGTCGTACTGCGGAGCATTGTACGAAGCACTGTCCGTGTTGGCCTCAATCGTGGCGAACCCTTCCGCCTGGACGAGATATCCTTCGCCTTTCTTGCTGACGATGAGCTTACCGTCCTCAATTGCAACGGACTCGTCAGTTACGACTACATTCAATCCGCCCTGTACCTCGACCCCATCCTCATTCATGCGTACATTCATACTGACTTCCTTTCTTCCTCTTTATCTTCACTACTTCCATTATACCACACTTCGCCCTCTAAGTCAAGTCCCTCCTTCTCTTCAGGGTGTACGTCCCATGCAGGGTTGTAATCCCAGAAGTCTCCAGGCAAGAACCCCATGTCGAAGTCTAACGGCGGACTATAGTTCATTCGTAGCGTCCAATCTAGTCTCCAGTTCGTCCCATCTCTGCCAGTACTCTTCTACCTCATACTCCATGCCGGATGCTTCGCTCATGACAGGCTGCACGCACTGGTCCATCTTGTCAATGGCATCCTCCATAGCGTACAAGTCTCCATTCTCTAACGCCTCATCAGCCTCCCTCTTATGCCTGTCGAAGTCGTGCAAGTAGTTGTCAAGTATGCTGTATGTCATGCTAGTGTCTCATCCATAGTTTGCATCACCCAATTAAGTGCAGCCCTGTATCCTGACCTCACGGCAGGGTCCATGCCATCACTTGCTGCTTCCTCGTGCCTCTCCTGTACGATATCTCTCAAATTATTCCAATGCCTCCAATTCATTAGAACAGCGTCACCATACTCTTCGAACTCTTCGTCAGTGAATCCCGCCCCTGATTCTGGTAGAGTATACGTCATGTAACCTCCTTAGTCTGGTACATTACTCCACTTGAAAGCCCACTCCGGTACTAGTACACCATTCTCAGTGCCAGCGGCAACGAACTCAGCACCCTCCACAGCGGTAGGGTAGTCATCGTCAGGCCACTCATGGTAGAATGCGTGGAACTTATAGGGACTATACATTACCGCAATACCGCACGGAACACTCGCGGTTGTCTCTGTAGTACTGGCGGATAGGAGTGTACCCTCCATCCATGCGTGTACGTTCTTGCGATGCTCTGCCAGGACGCGCTGCCGTCCGCTCTCCCTGACCGTGAACTTGACATCCCTCAACACCACCTTTGTATACAATATCTGGTCACCTAGGGCGTTCCTGACTACACGCCACCCTCTCTTTAGGTGGCTGTAGTAACTGACACTCCACTTCTTCTCACGCAAGTGCCAGTGAACACGGACAGTCGCACCTAAGAGAGTAGGCACTGAGAACCTCTCGTTCTCAATCGCAATCTCAGCGCAAGGGTTATCCATTAGCTGTACACCCTCTCTTCCCTCATCTGCTTCACGTTATAGTCATGTAACAACTCTTCGTCAGTAGCTATGCAGTTCACTATGCCGCGCTCCCTCAACCATTCAAGGAAACAGACTATGGAGTAGAAATCATCCTCGTCCAACTGGCCTTTCACATACCTACCTTCTTCGTATACTGGCCTCCAATCCATCACCATATCTCCACCACATACTCGCCTTCGTCTATCCAACCAGCCGTCGCTGCATAGTCCAGCAGCGAGGATGCACGTGGTATGTCCCTACCATCTACAGGCTCACCACGCAGGAGTCTATGTATGTTGTCGTATGAGTTAGGTACACTATCCCACAAATCTATCTCGTACTTCAATCCCCTCTCACTATCGCTGTGGTCCTCAACGTAGATGGTGTATATGCCATCATTACCCCACTCATTGTCCGCCTGTAGGCTTATGTAGTTGCGAGGTACGTTGAACGTGTAGGACAGCCATTCCTCAAGGTCGTTGATGTCAACCTTACGTATAGTCTCAATCTTCACCTTGAGTTTTGGCAAGACGGACTCTAATTCTTGCACGTGTACTCCTTCCTCTAGTCCAGCCTATCAAGTACTCCTTCTTGCGTAGGTGCCGTAAGCCTTGGTAGTACTCTATTTCAGAGAAGTGTTCCTTCGCCCAGGCACCATGCAAGTACCCACGAAACATGGGTTCCGTTACTCCGCTCAATCAGCTTCCTCAACCTCAAGTCGAAGGTCAATGCCAGTTTCCTTATGCTGCAAGAAGAAGTTATCTCCGTCGAAGTCTTGCAAGAAGAACTCACTGGAGTCACCCAAGACATCATGCAAGTCATCCAATGCTCTCTCCAGCTTGGAATCAAGCAACCCTTCCAGCTTGTTGTAGAGTATGGCAGTGAGTTCATTCAATGCTGCATCAAACTCACGCCTGTTCTCCCAATCCGCCATCTCAGGGAAGTCAGAGACTACATGCTCATCGAATGATGCCTGGATTTCAAGTTCAACCTCTTGCACTAACCCGTCAATGTTTATCATGCTACAACCCTCTCTATGAAGGGAACCCATATCGGAGTTCCACGCCTGTCGTCCCACGTAGTGCGGGCCTTCTCTAGTTTCGTCTGTGCAGTCTCTCGATTATACCTGAGAGTACCACTGCTGACGTGTCCAGCGGAGAATGCAGGATGCCTGTCAGTAGCGATGAAGCTGACAGTCCACACTTCGGCACTGTTCTCTTTCTCTTCTTCCTCCAGACGTATACCAGTAGCTATAGCGCGTGCCAAGGTAGCGTCAGCATCGTCGAATGCTTCAACCAACCCATAGTCGTACTGGTAGTCCTTGAATGCATCCTTCAAGTCTACAATCTTTGCGTTGATGTCTTTCAGGCTTTCCATCTTGTCGGTCATTCCATGCCTTCCCATAAATAAGGTGGGGGCAGGTGGTCTACCCCCACATTCGGTGGTCTAGTAGATTTCTACAGACTGGTCGGGTGCCCAAGGCTCACCGTCAAGACCATACCCTGTCATTGATGCGAGCTTCTCGTTGGCTGCATCCTCAGCCTCCTGAGAGGGACCGTGGTACTTGCTGTAGATTGTGTCACCATCGAGGACGTTATGCATGTAGTCGAACCCGAACTCGTCTACCATGATGGCAACTTCCCACGCCTTATCCCGAAGCTCACCGCAGTCCATGTCGTAGATGTGTATGCTGTCACCGTACAACATTACGCGGCCACCAGTATCTCTTGCGCCCTCTTAATCAAGTCGTCACCTTCCATGAGCTTCTCGAACCTACGCTGAGGCGTGCTGTACTTCTTGTTGTGGTCAACGTGCTGCAACACTGCCTGATACGCGCCCCACTTGCTAGGACGAATGTCGTTCAAGTTCTCTTCGTACTTGTATATCGTGCCGATGCTGCGCATGATGTCGAACGCATTATCGTACGCCTTCGGATGGTCTGCCGCATCCGGGAGAGGTACAAGCTGACGGAGGAAAGTCATGAACCCCTTGCCGCCACCAATCTTCTGTGAGGCGAGTTCCTCACCGAGTACCTTCAACTCGTTGTTGTACTTGAAGCTCAACTGTATGGCATCACGAGCCTCCTGCAACTTAATCTCACCACCGGCAGTGTGGGGGATTGGGTACCAACGCTTAGCACCCTGCAATGCAGCCCTCTGGGTGTTGGCGCAGACTATACGTACAGGGGTGGCGAGCAACCTAGCACTACCGATGCCAGTGTGAGGGTTAGTGAACACAATGTACTGTGCAACCCTCTCGCCTGCGATAACCATGTCCTCCGGCAAGCGAGCCACGATGGTCACGACAGACCCATCATAGATGCTTATGGCAGTCTCGATTTCAAGACCGTCATTGTCCACGAGGTCATTGAGGTACTGGAACCCTTGTGCATTCTGGATTACCTGATACCTCTTGCCGACTGACTTATCAGTGAGAACCCTATCGTCAGTCTTGCGGACAACCTCATACCTACCAGGGGTTACGACGAACTCACCCTCGCTGTTGAGAGTGTACGACGGGCGTTTCTCGACTTCCCAATCCAAGTTGGCGAGCTTGATGGCGATGTCAGCATGCAAAGGACCGTCGCCCTCGAACACGACTCCCATACCATGCCATGCTCCTGTTTGATTGAACACTCCACTTTCAAAGTGTGCTGGCATTACTTCCTCCTAAGAAAAGTATGCATTGTCGTTGATTGTATACATTATAGTGTCCTCACCGAGTATGGTCTTTGCTTCCTCAGCTAACTCGTAGACCTCCCAACCGACTATGCCGATGTCCTTGTTGTAGTTCTCGTACGCCTCTACAACCCACACTCGATTATATACCATCTCACAGTTGTTGTCAAGCCACGTGCCTCTCGCCTCTGTGATGGTAGAACCACCGTACATGTAAGAGAAGGACTCCACGATGAAACGCAGAGTCCTCGCAGCAAACCGTGGCTCGGCTGGTATCCGAACCGTTATTCTCACCAGACGTTCGCCTCCCATGCTTCTATGAGTTCACCCTGTGCGTAAAGTGTCACTTGCCACTTACCGTAGTCGGTTCGTGTTATGCACTCACCTACAGTCAGCCCTCCGATGTATCCTTCCATGTGGTCAGCGAACATACCAGCTTCCGCAGCACTGTCGCACACCTTAGTGAGACTGACTATTGCCGTGTCCTCTGTCATTGTAAACCTATGTCCTTCCGTAGCTGCTCGTACTTCTCTCCGTACAGCTTGGCGTTATCACCACGCTTTCCAGCACCGTAGTGCCTGTTCCTGTATGTCTCCCATGTCACGGCCTGCATGACTGCCGGGGTCACTCCACGCCTCTCAGCAGCCTCAATGTATGCGTCAGCAATCTGGTTGTAGACTCGCTTGCTCCCTACTGCAATCTTGTCACCATTCAACGTAGGGTCCAACAGTGCAACCCTAACCGCCCACCTGTCGATGGTCGGTCGCTGTGGCAGGCCGAGGATGTTGTTGAAGAAGGCAGTCACCTTCTCGCCACGTACATACGACAGGTCACCGGAGAGACATTGGTATGCCTTCGCACGGTTACGCTTGCCGTATGTGCCAACCCTGCACCAATCTTCGAAGTCCAACCCTGCTTTATGGACTGGTAGCATCTTGATGATTGCCTTGTCGTTCATCTCTTTGTCGAGAGCGGGGCTAATCACTGCATATGCCCCAACCACGTTAGTGGCAGGGTAGTCGAACATGTCAGCGAGTGCAGAGCATAACGCCAGGGTATTCTCATACCATGACGTTCCGTTCGTGATGTCACGCTCGTTAGCTGAGTCCCACACATGCAGGATGTTCTCTACCATCTTCCCTTCAACGGGAAGGTCCTCCATCATTAATCCCACGTACAATCCTTTCTACTCAAACGCCACTGACTGTAACCTTACACTCTAACACTCACACCTCCTACGCCAGCAATATGCGACTCGAACGCCCTCTTTGCGTAGTCTAGGTCAACGTCCCACCCTAGTATCTCCAGTGCCTCAGCGATGCCTATGAAGCTGACACCATCATCGTTCAGAGTGGCGAGCACATTAGCGCGAGTGTACTCAACGGTGAGGTCCATAACATCGTATGCATCTTCAATGTAACGGATTTCCTCGTCGGTTATCTGGAAGTCGAGTGCCGTAATCTCAAGCACCAGGGTCCTAGGCATCTCAGTGCCACCGAAGTTGTCACGCCATAGGTCGTACCCGTCGTGAGTGAACTCCATCCCCATCTCACACTCCATGACACCAAGGCAACAGTTAAGCTGAGTGTCACCGTCCTTGTAGAAGAGCATGCCATTCCCTTGATTGTACTCGTCACTCCGCAGTACATCACTAAGCATCCTAGACATAATCAATGCCCCTTTCCTCAAACCATTCGTGTGAAGCGAAACCGGCGAGAGCGAAGTAACTTTCCTCGTCGCCGTCGTACTCTCCATCCAAGAGTAGTGCAAGATTACTTAGATGCATCCTCCTGAATGAATCCTCCGGGTATTCTTCTGCTCTAACCCTAGGCATAATCCAAGTCCCTACGTATAGTCTCCAGGTCCGCTATCACGCTGTCGATGTCGGATGACGTGGTGCTGATGAATTCCTCCAACTCAGAAGCGCGTTCCTCGTAGTCCTCAGACTCCGCAGCATTGTAGAGGTCAGTGTCGAGGTCGTCGAGGTCACTGTCCGCATACCTCATGTCCGACAGGACTTGCTCGATATCACTCCCATACTCTTCCTCGATGCCTACTTCCTGCTGCAACCTCTCCAAGAGAGCTACAGCCTCTTCCATCGCGTTCTGCACGTTGTCTGCCCTGTTATCGTACATACTGCCTCCTGTATGGTGACTTGTGACTGTAGAACCTACCAGCCCGCTTGCTTACTTCCTCGCCGTAGTACCCTGACATCCAGAGTATGTTTGACACGACCCGTTCCTTGATTGCATCAGTGTCTACGTATGGGTCAGTGTTCGCCATCTCAATGTACAACTCTCGGAACAGTCTATCAGCTACCTCCTGTGTATCCGCCTGTGCTGCTTCTGCCCACTTGTTCTCAGGCAACTTTCAGTACCTCCCTAATGATGTCCTCGTAGCTTATCAGTACGGACTTGTCACTGCCATACACCTGTACAATCAGGTCGTAAGGTCCTCCAATCATGTCAACTTCCTCACCGCTCTCAAGTTTGGCAGTGCAAAGATGGTGACCAATGTACAGTCCAGAATTTTTTACGGTGGATTTTACATTAAGCCTTTTAGTCTCGCTCATCCTCATCTCCTAACAGTCGATTTACACACTCCGCTGCACATGCCATCATTAGGATGACTACTATGAACACCCCTGGGGTCATTACCAGTCCATCGGCACACTGTTCGGCGGGTACTGTGGGAGTTTCTCGTAGTCCTCATACCAGTACCTCTCGAAGTCTCCTATTGTCTCCATCATGTAGTCGTCCCACACCATCCCTACTTCCTCCAACCACCACACGAAATCAGCTAGTGTCGGTTCCATCTTAAAGCTCCCTATAGTTAGCTTGCGGGTACTCATCCTGCGCCTCTGCACAACTGAATGGCGGCTCTACTGGCGCAACTTCCTCACCGTTGTCCACCAATACTATACACTCGTCGTTGTCCCATCGCTCAATCGTTATCTTGTCATGCGGGTCACCCAACCTAACCGTAGCGCCGGATAACAACCCCAACCCTGCAACAGCAAGCATGACACCAAGTAACAGTATCGCTAAGAACTCAAGCACACTAGCCTTCATACACACCTCCATTCTTGTAGGCAGTCCACACTGCCAAGTCTAGCTTCGAAGGTTCAATTCCTCTCTCGTCAGCTTCCTGTAGGAAGTATTGCTCAATGCGTTTGTAATTCTTACCGCTAGGCGTGCTCTTCGGTATGTTGGGGTACCCGAGGGCAGAGAGCCACTTGAGGATATGCGTGTCAAGTGCTGCATATCTAGCGCCAGGGGTAGCGGTAAAGAGGAAGAACCTCGCTGTCTTAGGTCCGACTCCATAGCATTCCTCCAGTTCATCGACGGTCAACTCTCTCAGGTCACGGCACCAGAACCTACGTGCTGCGTCAGCGAATGCACGCTTAGTCCTCTGTATGAACCTGAACCTCGCGTTGAAGATGGCCCAATCGTACACTTCAGGGTCATCCTCCAGCACGTCTGCAATGTGCATCAGAGGGAACTCAGGGCTGTCGATGTAGAACTTGAACCTCCCTAACGCCTTCGCAGTCATGTCACTGCCAGTGCCAGCCACCGCTATACTGAACAGCAACCACCACTCTAGCTCTGAACGTGTAGCCTGAGTGTAATCCGTCTGAGTATAATCTACCACCGCCACTTGCACCACGCTACCCCTATGGCTACGCCACCACCTGTGCATGCTATACCGTATGCGTACGTGCCCCACGTCAGGCATGCATCACTAATCAACTGTGTGTCCATCACTTGTACCTTTCCTCGAACGCTATCTTATCCCTTCTCAGGTATATCCTGGCCGATATGAAGAACCATGCGGCATTCAGGATTATGTACCCTATCTGGAACGTCTCTATGGCGACACCAAGTAAAGTCACAGAACCCATGATGTTCACCCCTACCGCTTGAATACTGGCAGGGGCAAACCTACCGCTTGATATCATCCAGTGTGCCAGCAACACTAGGCTTGCGCCCACCAGTCCAAACGCCTGTACTATCAAACATCCTCCCGATAGAATATGTTCTCTACCCTAGTGGTAAGTTGTATGTCACTGAAACCATCATCATACAATGCACGCACCGCAGCATCGAAGTCAGCGAGCAGTTCCTCGTCACTCTTCTCAGGCTCGTCCACTGCGTCAGTGTAGAAGTAGTGGGGCGGGCCGCAGCATGAGCAACCGCTGTCCTCTGAGTACTCTCCGGTAATCTCTTCCCACTCTGCTATCGCCCAGTTCTCAGCGAGTCCCTCACTGGGTGCCTCTAAGGTCTTGCTCGCCCTAGATGCCAGTCCGTCTAGGAACCTGTCACCGCTGTGGTAGTCGTCGTCCTTAAACCAATCAACGTCCCAACCGGCATCCTCCAACGCCTTCCAATCACTGTCAGAGAGCCACCAACTGCCGCCACTATTGTTGCTGCTGTACTCTACCCTGTAATAACCCATTACTGTGCCTTCCAATCCTCATGTAGCTGTTCAATGACGTAGTTCTCTTCGCTCACTCTCTCGGCAAACCATTGCAAGTCAGTCTCGTCCAATTGGTCGAAGTCCTCAATCTCGCTGATTACCACCTCCGCAATCGTGAGTAGGTTACGTGCCACGTTCAGCACCATATCCTTGTTGGACACTTCACCGTTTATAGTGTGTACTCTATGCATTATGGCATCTCCACGAATATGATGTACGTAGCTACAGGCAAGTCATACCCTGCCACCCTGTCCTCACCCTCCGGGGAAACCACAGTCATTATGTTAGCAACCTTGTATGATTGATTGCCCCAAGCAACTCGCTCACCAGTGTTTGGTATGCGTTGCATCATCAACTTACGTAGAATCCCTCCAGCAGGGGTTTTGATGTAGGCAAACTTGTAGCCTAATGCATAGGCATCCTCTATCGTGACGCTCATCCTACCTCCCTTGCGTCTACTCCGTGGTTGGTCCAGTCAATTGGTGCCATGTACAGTTCGGTATGCATCTGCCGGAGTTCACGTGTATCCATCGGGCCGAATGTCTGGAACTCACCGGACTTCTTGTAGTAGTACACCTTCCACATCAGTCCACCCTGACCACTGAAATCAGGGTTCTCGTTAGGCACGTAGTCCAACACTTTCAAGCCGTTCTCAGTGCGTGCTGCCAGTGGATAGTCGTCCCATCCTATGATGGAATGGTAGTCCTTCAACTCCTGCGTTCTCTGCCTTATACGCTCAAACACGGTAGTTAGTCACCTTCCTCAGTATGTTCAACGCCTGTCCACCAGTGACATCCGGTACGAACACTTCCTCACCGTACACGTCATCATCTATGTACGTGCCACACTCACGGTCGAGTGTACGGACGAACTTGCCAGCCCACTGTGGGTTTTGTATGCGTACAGTCTCACCCCTGCTGTTCCTGTACGTAGTGTACGTGTCACCTACGGATATGTCGTCGATGTTCGGGTGAGTCTCCTTCAGGTAATTCTTCAGCGGGCAGTCCTCTGGTTCCTCAACAGCCCCAACGTAAAATCCCACATGCTCCTTGAACCAGTCGGCAACCTTCTTCGCGCTACCGAACATGTTCCACTTCACTACAGGTATGGTCATCACAACCCCTTTATGTAAGGCTTTTTCTAGCATCAGTCTGTGTACGTCACTGACACTAGGGTTTCATCGTATGTGTTACCCATGTGTGTGCTCACTCCGTCGATGTTGAAGTTCCACTTCACTGCATACTCAACAGCCTCAGTTAGCACAGGCGCAAGCGAACCAGTAGTGCCGAACGTCACTTCCTTGCCGTAGTTGCTCACTTCCTCAATCCACATCGTATATGTCCTCCGTGTTGATGGACTCATGCCCTAGCATGTATATCCCGAACCTGTCCTTGTTACCGTCGTCTATAGCGAACATCAGCATCTCTTCAATGCTGTTGCATACGACAGCCTCACCACCAGCCTGACAGTCCCAACCAGTGTAGTCGCAGCCAGCCGACAGGAAGAACCCTCGGTTGTCATTCAGGACGCCAGCGATTATCCAGTCAGGACCGTCGTTCTCGCCTTCATCCATCCACAGTACGACCGCAACATCCTCTATCTTAACGTCAGAGAGGTCGTATTCCTCAGTAGGGACTGCACCGCGAGGGCTGACCCCATACTCGAACGCCTCCTGCCAATCAAAATCGTCTAAAACCCTAAGCATCATTACCTCCTATTGTTTCTTCGTTGATGACCCGTAGTAAGCGAGCAACATCAGTATGATTAACGCTAAGATTACAAGGAAAGTCTCCACCTCATACAACACCTCCTAAGAAACTACGCTCACCGTTACGAGTATGCATCCTGTGACGAACAGGATTACAGCTAGTATGGGCGCTTCCTCTGCCCCTGAGAGTATGCCTAGGAAGAGTAGCAGCACTCCTACCAGGAACCCCCATATGCTCTGGACGCAGGACACCAACATGACCAGCCATACTAATGTCATGCGGCCATAGCCCCTTCTGCATGTATGTAACGATTCTTGATTTCCTCACCGTACTCGCCGTACCCGTACAGGTCGAACGTCCAGGTGATATCCTCCAAGTCACCGAACTCCAACACTGCCGGGATTGTGATGTCAATGCCGAGATGGTCAGCCATGCGCTCCGCAGATACGAGCACTTCCTGTACAGTCATCCTGTCCTCCAATTCGTAGTCGTACTGCACGTACTCTAGCTCAGCGGTAGTCAGTGCCATATCGCTGCTCTACCTTGATTTCGGCCCTCACCTTGGTACCGTCTAGGGCGTCGGTGTACCTCCACACTCCATTCACTTTCCGCAAGTGAGGGTTGTTGTCACTCATGTGGTTAAGCGCACCAGCGAAGGCATCTATGGCACCTTTCGCATCCTCTATGAACTGCTCCCTCGCCGTGTCCTCGACGGACGTGATGACTGGTATGTAGGTTATGTTACCTAGGTAGTAATCCTGCACGTGCTCATTGATGTACTCCATAGCAGCCTCCAAAGAAGGATGCGTCTGCTCAGTACCCTTGAAGTGCGTGCCAGGGAGTTCCAGCCCATTATTCGGACCCGCCATGTTTACAGTCGTTACCTTCATATCAGCCCCACTTCCTTGTCAGCTTTGATGGCCTCCAACAACATCTCAAGCCTGTATGGTGCGATGTACCTAGCGTATGCGTCAGGCTTAGCTGCATACATTATAGGAGTCAGCCCCAACTCCCTGGCAATCTCATCGACAGCCTCATCGACTCTACGCGGCCAGCCAAGTTCCTCATCACGCGAGGGTCTTGGGTGCTTGTCTCTCGCAGTCTCTATCTCCGCCCAAGTATAATCACTCACCACCTACCCCTTTCGGTATGAACAGCACCTTGTAGTTCTCAAGGATGTACTGCATAGCCTCTCTTATGCTCACCAGTGCTTCGTATGCTTCCTCAATGCCTCCTTCCGACAGTGCATCCTGCCCCTGCTGTGCTGTGCTGAGGTTATCTTTGATGGTCTGCTCAGTAAGCATTACTCTCCTTCGTAGTCGAAGATTATACCCTGCACGACCAGACGCAGGAGGTTGGGGTTCTTCAACCCTTCCCTCAGAGCATCAATAGTCTCAACCTCACGCATAGCTAGGGTGTGAACGTCATGCATGCTGTCGTTGTTGTCCTCCTGCAACCGTTCGATTGTCTCACGTGCGGTGTTCAGTGACGCCTGCATCTCGCCCATCTCAGTGTATGCTTCCTCAATCTCCTGCCTTAGCTCGATGCACTCGTAACATACACCATGCCAGGGACGATGCTCGCAGTTCATGTTGCCTCCTTATCGACTGTACCACCAGAGTATACCATACCCGACGAGCAGGGTCAACAGACCCCACTCGCCAGCACGCTTTAGATTAGACATCAATCTCATGCGTAGCCTCTATCGCAACCTCAGTGAATCGTTCCTCCAAGAGAGTCTCGACGTTAACGCCGTACTCCCTAGCCTCACGGTACAGTCTACCGAGCGTAGTGTCATCCACGTCAACCGTGACAGTCGTGCAGATGTGCAGGGAGAGTGTCGTGGTAGGAGAGGTAGGATTCTCAGCACGCATACTCTCAATGCGCTCAACCCACTCATCCGTCAAGTCCTGGTAACTGCCCCACATGCCGATGGAGTAACCGTAGTCACTCGCATGGTCCCGAATACCGAGAGCCTCCAGACCAATGATGAACTCTCCATCCCACTGCTGTCCGATGACACACTTGCGTGGGTTATGCTGAGCGAGTATGCTCGTGTCGATGTTATCAATCCAATGCGTACCGCCGAAGTACTCGTTCAGCCTCTCAACACCGTTGTCCACCGCTTCGGCGTGAGTGCTAGGTACTTCGCTGACCATGTTTCCTTCCTGTAGGTCTTGTATGCGCAACTTCCACTCGTCGTCCAGTCGGGAGAAGCTACCGTCCCAATCGAACCCGTGGTCGTACTGCACATCCACCTGACTGTCCTCGTCGATGTCCGACAGGAGAATGTCTATGCCGTCACTATATCCGCCGAACAACTGGGTGATTACACAGTCAGTGAGTGAGTATTGGTTTATCCTGTCCACGTCAACGTCGTTCACCCACGACGTGCTACCGAAGTACTCGTTCAGTAGCTCGATACCATTGTTGACTGCCTCGTTCTCGTACCTCATGCTATGCCTCCAGACTATACTTGGCTTCACTTGCCTGCTGTCCTATCTTATCTTCAAGCAGTTCCTCCAGGGTCGTGTTCTGCCTCTGCGCCTCAATGTACAGGCCACCGATTTCCTCTTTCGTCAGGCCGATTCGTACAGTGAACCTCGCACTTACAGTGAACAGGTGGGAGCCTTCCTCTCGTATGTCATCCCACCCAGTGTATGCCTTCTGTAGATTGTCGATGCGATACCTCCATTCATCAGTGAGTTCGTCTGCACTGCAACCCAACAGTCCTACGTTGAACCCTTCCTTCCAATCTTCCCAATAGTTCGGGCCATACAATTCCTCAACACCCTTGTCGTATGTGCCGTACAACTGGCCGAGGACACAGAGTGTGCTGTCACCCAAGTCCAGAGTCTCCAAGTCGATGCCGTTAGCCCAACGTGGGCCGACAGTCTCGTACAACATCTGCGCACCACGGTCAACTGCTTGCTCGATAGACATGCTCACTCTCCCGTCACTTCGCTTGCATCCTCAACATGCTCCAACCATCTGTTGAATTTCTGTGCCGTTTCCTCCTGTTCAGGGGTCAGTACCATCACACGCTCACTCTCACGTATAATCCCGTAGAACCTGTCGTGCGTAGTCTCGCTGTAGCTGTTCCCTACCAACCCCTGCTCTTTAGCCTCCAACGCACGCTCTACCCTACGGTTGCGCTCAGTCACTTCGTCCTGCTTCCTGTACCACTCTGCACGTTCCTCGTCACTCATCTTGCGCCTGCTGTCTCCGAGGTATGCACCGTTCTCACGCCAGAGCTTCTTCCATTCCTTCCATTGCTCGTCAGTCCAACCGAACAGGCGCTCGTCAATCATTCTATTCACCTTTCTGCATAATTATGCGTAGCAGGCAACCACCGGGATGTTGCCGAACATGCTCTCTGCTTTACGTTGGGCCTCATCAAGTGTGTTCGCCCATATCGTGGGGCCTACCTGACCCCCTTTGTACTCGTTGAGGTAGATTGCAATGTAGAATGCTGTCATGCTTCCTCCTTAGAATCGTGTGTAGCAGTCGAAGTCAGGGTGATTGCTTTCACTCCCTGGCTGTACGAACACCGCACGATTGACCGTGTTCTTGCATACATCCCTCGCGGCGTCAACCATAGTCCTCGCCGCACTCTTGTCGTGACGCTTGACGTGACGATAAATCTTGCCGTACTTCGTCGGTACGACTTGCTTGTATGTCTCCGCCGAGATGATGTAACGGTCTTGGAATGTTGCGGTGTTGGCCTCCTGCACGTATGCCAGCAATGTGATTGCCAGCGTTGCCGCCATTATGAGAATCGCAATTTTTGTTAGGGAAGATTTCACATTCACTCCTTTACGTCTGCTCCCACGTCACTACCTTGATTGGCACGTCGTACTCTATCGCAGTGTGCATTATGTCTGCGAGTAGGAGCCTGTTCTCTGCATCCTGGTACTCTATGATTTCCTCGTCCGACCAGGATGTTACAGGCTCGCCAGTGGTGATGTTGTAGAGGTCAATGAAACCCCCATCCATGCACACTTGCAGTTGGAGTTCGTGGCCTTTACGGTATGCTTCCGTTATGTCGTGTGCTACCATCAATACGTCAGGCATTAGTATACCCTCACAATTTCGACCTCTTGGAACTTGACGCCCATTATGCTCGGGAGTATCTTTTCCATCTTACCGAATGCGTTCTCCGTACCAACCTCACCTTCACCGAAGGACATTACGCTCAGCCTTACATCCTCGCCGTCCACGACTATGTTCGCTGTACACTCTACTACGATGTTGTTCAGGCGTTGCGTGTCCAGAATTACCTTGTCGTTCATGCCCCTACCTTCCATTGTACTGTCATGCGACCCATGCGTATGACTGCACGGGTCAAGCACATTACCTTGTATACTCTGCGCACGTTACAGCCACCCCATCACGTTGAAGTTACGACGCCAGTAGCCAGCCTCACGCCATGCATCTATTTCTTCGAGGCCGTCGATTACCTGGGCGGCGATGTCCATGACTGTGCTGTACTTCGTGAGGTTCAAGCGAACCCCCATGCTGTCGGCCACGAGTACCGCGTTCGCAAGCATGCCGCTCTCTAGTTCAGTGACGAAACCGATGAGTACATCCTCCGGGGTCATGCTTATCCCTTCGAAGTCGCGTGAATCTTCGTGTGCTTCCCTAATCATGCCTTCCTCCAAACCCTGACGTAGAACACGCACGAACCGTTAACCCTTCGTTCCCTTACCCACATGACTACCTCCCGTACCGTACATGGTCGAAGTATGCGTGACGTGCTTTGAAGAACCTCTCCAGCCTCTCATCCCTCTCGCCTACGGTTTCTGCACTGTCTACCTTGCTGCCCAACAACCCTGCTGCCAAGCGTAGCGTTGCGCCTCTGTCGCATACATTCACAGGGAATGTGTCTACGACTTCACCTGTGCGTGGATGTGTAACCATCACGAACGGGTCAAATACACAGCACGTGCATCCTTCCCTGTCCATGATTTCGTAGTCCCTGCGGTGCATGTCTAACCCCCTATGCGTATGAGTACGCCTGGATTGTGTACGCCTTGCGGTTGCCGTTCCGCCTCTCGTTCCTGTTCATGGTTGAGGCGATGCGCCACGCTGCATGGATTAGCATGCACTCTAGGCGCGTGTTCCTCTGCTGCATGGTGTCCTTGTCGAACTCGACGATTACGAACGTCATGTTGCTACCCCCTTATCAGGTCTGCCGCGTTGTGCTTGTTGGCGATGTGGTACAGCTTCGCTGCGAACTCGTCGTTCGTGCGTATGTAGTGGAGTATGTCCTTCCTCGTGTCTGGGAAGCTAGGTACGAACCCCTGCTCGTCGCATAGTAGGATTGCACTCTCGTACCGGAAACCCCCGTACTCGGACGGCTCTGGTACCTCTATCGTGCTGACGAGCAACGACTCTCCGTTCTCGCTGACGACCGTGCCCTGACGTAGACGTAGACGGTCACTGTAACTCGGGATGTCCTTGAACTGCATTACCTACCCCCTTCAATCATGTACAGGACGCCCTGTATCTGGTGCTCTGCACGACGCACGTCCTCCAACGCATTCCTGAGTTCTTCCTCCGGTACGATGAACACTCGGTTGTTGAGTTCGTGCAGCCTGTTCACGGCGCACTGTGCGTTCTGCTCCGCCAGTTGCATCAATCTGTCGGCTGTTTCGTGCATGCTACCAACCCCCTTTGGCGAGTTTTTCTTCGATGGACTCGTTGCGCCACTCGTTGTATGCCATGTTCTCAAGGCGTAGGCTCGTCGTGATTACCTCAGTGTTCCAGTCTACCCCCATCAACTGCGCGGCTTTCTCCATGCCATACAGCACGGCGTCGTCCTGCTCTGTCTCCTGGTACGTGTACCTCTCCGCATACTCCTGCGCGAGCGGATAGACCCCCTTGCATTCTGCATGGATGTGCCTGTTCCAACCACCATCGACTTTCAGTTCTGCGCTGTCCTCACCACACACGAAGCAATGCATCATGCAACCGCCTCTCCCGGTAGACATACCCCCGCCCATGCGAGGGCTTTTTCCAGTAATTCGCTCGGCAGTTCGCGGTCAGCGCGTGCGCTGTTACACGTTATGCATGCCGTCACGAGGTTTGTCTCTGCGTTGGAACCCCCTTGTACACGTGGCACGATGTGGTCAAGCGTCCTCTCGCGGGATGACGCGACCTCGAAGTGCAGATTTTTCGAGCAGTAGCAGCATTCCCATGCATCCCGCTCGTATATGCGCCTGCGCTTTGCAGGGCGAATCCACTTGCTCCCATGCTTGTTAGGCATACCCCCTACCTTCCTAGAAGAAAAACCCATTCTTGTAACGGTAGCTGAACACTCTACGTGCCCGCCAGATGCGGTTCGGACGCCTACCCGTACCCCCTAGCGGGTGCCTGCGTTCCCGCGTTGCATGCCTCAAAACATACCCCCTTGCTTCGGTTGAAATTTCCCCAAAACGTGCGCGTCTACACGTAGGAATCGACCCACATCCAGAACGCTTTCATGTACGACATCGGCATCTCGTCGAGCCATGCCATCCATACACCCGTGCGGCAGTACGTGTACGCGGCTTCCTGAGCGGGAATCTGCATGATGCATCCTTTCGGTTGGGAGGGAAGTGCCCCACAATGCGCGGGGCACCACCCGTGTGCGTGTTGCTACGACTGGAGCTTCTGGATGAGCTTCACCAAGTCGGCCTTCGTCATCTTCGTCAAGTCGCTGTTCGTGCGCTTGCGAGGACCGCTGCCAGCGGCGACAGCCTGCGGCTCAGGCGTGGACTGCGCGGGGGCGTTACCCGTGGCGCGAGCCTTCGCCGCCATGAGCGCCTCCAGCACGTGGGCGTTCTCGCCCGTGAGCAGGCCGTTGTTGCGCTTGAGGCCAACGCGCTTGTTGGCGGAAAGCCGGTCGTTGTACGGCAACTCGCGGGAGTCGGCCTCCACGTAGCGGGCGACGTGGGCGCGAAGCTGCTTGCTCTCGCTCGCGTTGAGCGTGAACCGCGTGCCCGCTTCCTTCGCCTTCGGGAACAGAACGACCTTCGTGCCCTGGTCCGCAACCTCGATGTTCTTGAGAGCCATGAGGCCCTCCTTTCTGCCCTTTTAGGGCATAGCTCCGCCTCGTGGACCACCCACGAGCGCGTAGGTACGCATACCCGAGTCGAACGGGTTCGCCACCATGATTGAACATGGCCGTTTTCGGCATCCAACCGAATGCGCACGCCTTACGTGTAAAGATGCGACGGATTATCCTCCGTGCCGCCTTTCGGAGTACCTACGGTACTGCATGCTTGCTTAATTTGTTGCATAGCTCCGCCTTGCGCGGGTACGAAGGCCGCGCCAATCAAGTACTGCAACTGAGGACATTGGACATAGCTCCGCCTCAGACGTTACTGTGAAGCATGCACTGATACCGTGCCACGGGAGCAAAAGTGCCACGGTATTACTACCGTAGGACCGTATCAGTGTGGGATATAGTAACTGGAGTTACTTGGGGATTTTCGGGACTATGTTGGGCGAACGTCACCCATTTTTCGCGCCACAGTAACGGGAGCATGCCGCTAGACCGTTCCGAGAATGCGGTTAAAAACCGTTCGTGGCGCTATGTTTTGGGTTACCCTTTACCGTATCCCTAAGTGCTTACCAGCCACATTAGGTAACCCTTGAATAGAGATTTAGACTGTACCCTTTGCGTAGGGTTACATTCCCACGAACCGCTTAGGTATCAGCTACCGTTAACCCTTTAGCTCTCCCGATTGAACCGCTTGTACCTCTTTGTAACCTCTTTGTTACAAGCGGTGATTTCTTAGCTTACTTGGCCGATGCTGGTACCGCTTGCGCCGTGGCGCTTGCGGGCTATCGTGAGCGTTCTCCCGTTAAGATGTGCCACACTAGGCTAAACAGTGACGACGCTACGTGAGCGGGCTTTCAACCCTATTTCAGCCGCCTATGCTGAACATCCGGGAGAGCGTTACCTTTGGGCTATTCAACCCTTTGGAGTGTACCGCTGGCGGGCTTAATTTCTTCCCTGCGGGCGATTCGCTCTCTATTCAATTTTCAAGCGGAAAGTTCTTCGCTCTCGCGTCTAGGCGCTTTCCTCGCCGCCGAGTCCCTCTCGGCCTCAACTTCATGGGTATAACCTTAAAGCTAGAATCGGGATGCCGCAAGGTGTTACAAGCCAAAACAGCACTTTTTGCAGGGCCGAATTGCAAAACAAAATGGCCTCAGATGCCGCTATAGGCTTGAAATCCGGCCTTTTTGAGAAATCTTTCAAACTTTTTTTCTAGCCCGATGATGTTACAAGCGGCGATGTGGGCAGAATGCTGATAGAATGGGGGAATTGAGCGAAATCACGAATAGTTCTTATTTCAGCTTACACCGTAAAGGGTTACATCATTCTAGTAAGGTAGTAAAAGTGGACTATTCCCGATAAATAAGCCAAGTTGAGCGATTATAGGAATAGTTCTTGTTCTTGGAATATAGGCGCAATCTGTCAAGGGTAAGGTAGCTGTAACGGTAGTATCATAGCCTATAAGTATCAGTGATTGAGCTATTCTAATAATAGTTATTACTCTCGAATTGCAAAACAAAGTGTCAAGTGTAACGGTAGTATCATAGCCTATATGTATCAGGGATAGAGCGATTATAGGAATAGTTCTTGATATTGCAAAACAAAGGGTTATCAAGGGTATTGTACAGTGTATACGTACAGTGTAAGGGTAGTACAGTAAGGGTACACATACGGTATAGCGTATAGGTAGTACATACGGTATAGCGTATACATCATGGGCTATAGATACATACGATATAGCGTATACATAGGGTAGTACATATACATACGATATAGCGTATACATCAATACATACTGTTAAGCGTATATGTTGGTATGTACTGATATATACTGATAAGCGTATAGATGATAGGCGATGTTATGATAGCCTCACTGATACCGATGAAACCGATGCTGGCAGTCTAGCCTCATCGTGTTGAGTGAGGCTCGAACTTTAATTTCATATAGTACGTGATATCACGCTAGGATTATGCTGATACTATATGTTTTTCAAGTGATGACTATATGTTGCTTAGGTATGCGGATTTCGTGGGGTTTCATTACTCTGGGTGAGGCTAGTGAACTGCCAACTCGCATACTATGGCAAAAGACCATTCCTATGTTACCGTATATTGCATACTTCCAACCGAATCAAGAACCGTTCGCATAATCGCTCAGAGTGGCTTAGGTATCCCGGTTTGAGTAAGGGTAGGGGGGGTAAAAAAGCCCAAGGGGAGGCATAGTATGTCAAAGGCTAGGTCCATTCTATACACCCACCCCCATTAAGTTTTTCCTGATACCTACAACGAATGCTCTACCTCTCCACAGGTTTTTTCAAAGAGGCATTAAGCCTTGATGACCCTATCCGGTATCGGTTCATCGGTGAAGGGGTCACCATGAAGGTACCAAATCTTCTCCCCAGGCTGTACCGATTTCACTTCGCCGTCGGTCGGGTCTAGGAAAATCACACCCTCTTTCAGAGAGCCGTCGGGGTTCTCTCCGTACTTAGTTGAATCTCTAGGCATTCTAGTCCTTTCTCACATGGAATTCCAAGTATAGTCCTAATCAGTAACCATTTGGTCCCGAGAACGGGCCTCATATTGACCAGTGCCCGAATCATATACAAATCCAGGCAGATTCCCCCACCTTATTGCCTTCAACCCCTGTGATGTCAAGGTCAACCAATCAGAAGCGCACCCTACTGAGCAGAAGTGGTGTGCCTCGCTAGATTCGAATGCATCAATGACCCTTAGTTGGTAAAAAGGGTTTTCGGTGGAGCCTACAACGGTTCCACACCCGTTATCACACAGAATCATCGCTTCGCTGCCTCACTCTGGAAGTCCAACTTCTTTGCGATGTGCTGGTTGGTCAGTTCATCAAACTCAGGGTCCTGTATAATCTGTTTTATCGTATTGAGGGTTGCCTTAACGAATGCTTCGCTGTTGGCATCAACCCTAGCGTTGAGTGCATAGGAACTCTGGCCTTTCTTGGCGTTCTCAAGTTCCATGAGTTGCTGTGCATGACCCATGTAACCAGTGGCGTACACGTATGCGTAGGCGGCATTCTCCACTGCATCCACTAGTCTCTGAGTCTGCTCTGCGTTGAACTCAATGTTAATTGCCATACTGTTCCAACTCCTTCTGTAGTACCTTATTCTCGACTCTCAACTCTACAACTTTGGTAAGTAATCTGTCGTACAATCTCTCCCACTCTAGGGCTTTCTTGTCGGCTTCTTTCTTCTCTTCCTCCACGTGACGGATGTCGTTACGGTGACGTTCCTCAATCTGGTCGATGTAGTATCCGTACGTCTGGGCATACTCCCTAGGCATCTTGAAGGGTTCTGCCATCAGCATGTCTACTGTGTTAGTAATCACAGCAACCTTCCGAGTGCTGCGAGTTGCACCGCATGCAGTGCTTGGTCAACGAGGATGGGTTTCGGGGGCCATTCGCGTCCTGAAGCCCACCTACGGGAGTCCGTGATGGCATGTACGGCTCCAACGGATAGAGTATAGACAATGCCTCTTCTGAGAGAACGTCCGTGGACCACTCCCACAACGGCATGCGCGAGGGTGTACTTACCCACGTGCTTCGCAAGTAGAACAAGTGAATCCGTCTTGCCAACTGCCTCTTCGTTCGTTTGGAGAATATAGTCTCCCACCATGTGCGCTGCAAGTATATCAAGTCCTTTCATTCTTCTCAGCTTCCTCCAGGTACATATCACCGAACGCCTTCCGTTGCAGTTTCAGCACGTGTATCGAGTGCAGGAGGTCATTAAGAACCCTGTTAAGACGTTGAGACATGTCATCCTCGTTATCTCTCATGTAACGTATAGCGTCGTTAACTGCATCATCAATACTAATCGGGTCTATCATTCTTCATCCTCCGCGTTTGCGATAGCGTGCATCAGATGCTCACGTCCAATCCAAATCCCGTACCCTAGCGAGAGGTAGAGGAAGAACGTACCTTCCTCAACTTCCTTAGCCAACTGCCACTGAGACTTGATGTGGTGGGGCGTGTTGAAGGGGGCCATGAGGTTGTACCCGAAGCAGAGTGGCTCATACCAAGTCTCGTCGAATTTAAGGAACAGTTCAATCTTCTCTTCCTTCTTGGGTTTTCCGTTAGTGAGCAGTATCTCCCTATACTCGTTGATGGTATCCCTGAACGTCTGTGCCCTCTCAGCGTCCATCCATCACCAACCCCAAGACGTGCTCGTATATGTCATCCTTCCGAAGAACCCCAAAGATAGGGTCTTGCCCGTTCCAATCCTGCGGCCACCTGTACTTGATTGTGACCTTCTTCTTGTCCTTGTAGATTGTAACGTAAGGGGCGTCGTACTTCTCGCCAAAGAGTTGCTTGTGGGTTGCGTGTATCAGTGCCAGCGCCTTCAGAACGTCGGCACGCAGGAACCTAGGTTTTTCAGTATACCTAGGGTCATTAACCCTAATCGTCGCATATGCTGTATGCGTAAGCTCAACCATCGAGCATCACCGTACCTGACTCAACTAGTAGTTCAAGTTCCTTCTTCAAGTGCGCACTGTCGGCTTCCCTATCCACGTAAGTGGTAGGCTTACCGTACCCGTTAGTTCCGTCGGATGTAACGTAGAGGGCACGCTTGAAAGGACTGTACGATAAGGACCCTGGAACGAGGAACTTACCAGTCTCCTTCTTCTGGTAGACTTCCGGCCTCGGTGGGGGCACCCTAACCTGTTCCAAGATGTCCTCAACGGACTTAACCCTCCGAACCCTCTTGATGACCTGTTCGGCGCGGTCGAGTCTTTGGAGTATCAACCCTTCCGGTGGGACCAACTCGAATGTCTCGGCATTCCCTTTATTGAAACACACCCAAGTACAGTCGGTAGGTTCCTTCCGATAACCGTGACTGTACATGCCAAGCTGTGATATGTACCCCCGGTCGTCGTTGAGTTCCCGTGAGAACATCCTCGCATACCCTTCACTCATCGTCTTAGCTTCAATGATGAGTGGTTCATCGTTCTCAGGGTTCTTAATCACGAAGTCGGCGTGACCTGTAATACCCATGAAGTTCATCTCAGGCTGGCTCTCTATGATTTCAAATCCGTAAACCTTGAGCATGACCTCCAACCAGTTCTCGTACATGTCACCCATCAGGAAGATTATGCGAGACTTACCTTTAGGTTCAGGTTCAACGTACCCTAGGTGGGCGAGTGCGAGCACTGCGGCAGGCTTGCCGATGTTGCTCATTCGCAAGCCACCCTTCTGTCTGTCCTCAGCGTAGTGCCTTGAGAGGCTCTCACCCATAATCTGTCCGAAGTCACCGTGGTCCAACCCTGGTAAGGGTCCTTCCCCACCGACTTCGTTATTCAACCAATGGATGAAGTCATCCAAGTAACCCATATGTGTGCAGTCCTTTCTGCTCGGTGTCAACCGTTATAATTACATTATACCACATATCGGGGTCGTTGTCAACTCTCAGGGTAGCACCGATACAACTGCTGACGTATCAGGTCCTCAACAGCACCGTACTCCATGAACTTCAAGCTAGGGTTATTGATTGCTATGGCTCTCAGGTAATCCTGCAACTTATCGGCATTCGCATTCTCGCAGTCAGCCGCTCCTGAAGTATACCCTTCGGCGTACGCCCACAGTACGTTACTGGCAGCAACTCTCTTAACCTTGGCAATCTCAGGGTCTTTCTGCGTCAAGGCGTAACTGCCTTCCTCACCGCTAGGTACCTCACCGAGTATCGGCCCAGGCACTCCGAAGTTCTTGTCGTGATAACCCATTTTCGATAACGTCCTTTCGTTGTTCTCTTCCAACCAACTCAGCGCCCTATTGTCCATACTGTATCCAGCTTCCAGTATCTTCTCCGTCAACCATCTACGCATATTACCCTCGTGCGTGCGTGCGCACACGCGCTCTTTATCTTTATATAGTAATATATAAGGGATGTTTCTACTGTTAATTTAACGGTTCTCTTTAACCTATAGATAAGAAACCTCTCTCACTATAAGAAGGACAGGAGGACGAACGCCAACAGCCCTGCCACCAACATTGCGAAGCTCAAGGACATCACACCTATCGTGTCGTACACTACCCACTTCAAGTAGTTGTACTCAGTGTTCGACCGTATGTTGTTCGCTCGGGAGGTACACCCTACTCCCACTAGGGCAAGACCAACCGCCAAGCACACTAGGGTTATTACCACAGGTCCATCTGCTTTCTCTTGTTCTTTGTACTGACAGTCATGTTCATCGGATAGATGAAGTACCACTTCTCGTCTGGTACCCAACGCTCGTAGTGTGTCCACTCTTCATCAAGCCTACCACCGCGCCATGAATGCTGCGCTGCGCCGTAGTCTATGTACATATTTTCGAACAAGCACAGCGGTCGATACTGACCGTTGTCCGGGTTCATGTCGATGATGTAGTAGTTCAAGCTATCGGCTCTCGCCCACATCCTGATTGGATTAAACCTTGGAGGTATATCCCCCACTGGCACGTCCTTGACATCAACGTACAACTGAGAGAACCCTGGTAAGGTGGCTATACTCCCGCCCATACCGTCAATAGGGTCATATATGTCAGTGTGTTCCTGCTTTATCGTTACATCTATTGCAACGTGGTCGAGAAGCTCAGCGTCCCACGCTTTCAAGCCTAGCTTATGGTCGTGCTTCGCTACCATGCCAATGTAGTCGTAGAACCATCTGGGTTTCATGTGAACGGTCCTTCCACTAGGGACCTATGGGATGGACTGGATACGCCGGGATTTTCCCATCCGAGTCTGCCGCCGAACGAGTTTCTACCACGGAGGTCGGTATGTACGTGCTTGCTGCACCCCACGCACACATCGCAAGGCCCATTATCAGAACAAGCTGTCCGAGTGCAACTAGTGAGACTCGATAGTGCCGGTACCTCTCCTGATTTGATTGGCCTTTGCTTGACGTGTATAGTGAATGGAAATAGTTCACCGCCAGATGGATTGGGTATAAAGACGACATAAGCATCGCGCCACATACAATCCATACCATGATAGGTCACGCTACCTTCTTCTGATTGTTGCGCTCGCGCTTCAACCTCCACGACTTGCTCTGTCTCTCCTGACGGATTTTACGCCGCTTGCTGTCGCCCTTATAAGGTGTCTTATTGTACGGACGACCTTTATACTGCCATAGCTTATCCCAATACCGATTCTCTTTACCGCCGATAGGGTGTCGGAGATACTTGTGCTTGCCTTTCGCACTGAGCAACTGCCTCACTTCGTTCATGTTCATTGGGAGCCTGTGACGGACGCTACCACCCTTCGGCCTTCCGTGAGGGACGCCTGCCTCAATCCTAGCCTGCAAACGCTCTTCCCTACTCGGGCGATTCCTCCGTCCCGCTCTACGTGACTTCTTACTCATTATCCTCCTGTTTATAGGGTACACTTACATTATAGCACATCTCTTGCGAAAAGTCAAGAGACTTGACATTACATGCTTAGTGTGTTATAATGTAAGTATGGTCATAAATTACACGCCTTAGAACAGGAGACTAGATGGCAAGCGAGATTAAACGCAAGGATATAGCAACGCTCCTTGCTGATTACATGAACATCCTACCACCTGGGCCGCAGACTGCCTACGTGCCAGCGGGTGACAACTTCGGTGCGGAAGAGTCTTGGCCGATGACCCCGGAGTTGGAAGCTAGGATGGACAGCAACTCGGTAATCGGTGAGACTTACGCGACACTAGAGTACGCTCTCTCGGAACTTGACAGGGAGCACCCAGAGTGGTATAATGGAATCTTGTCGGTGTTCATGCACCCGGAAGCCGGTCACAGTGACTTGGAGTTCCTTAGACGGCAGAACCCGAAGAACACCATCCTACTGTGTGCAGATGAAGGGATAACATGGCTGGCTGACTTCATCAACGACGAGGACATCTTCGTTCGTCGTGCATCCGTGGCAGACACAACCCACACTGAAGCACTGATGGAGGACAAGTACAATGAGGTTGCAGCAGCGTTTGTTAGATACCGTGAAAGTGGAATCGCACCCGCAGATGCACACAGGAACCTATTCCTCAAGTACGAGAAGGATTTCGGTGAGAAGCGCATACGAACCATAGTGAAGGAGAGGGTGCCGAGTGAATGGCGATAAGAACGCCCTTCTCTTGGACTTGATACCTTACGCTAGGACTGTAGCTGAGAGTAGGATAGACCGTAAGAATGGGGAGATGAGTGTTATAGATGATGCCGTGCAGGAGGGTCTTATCAACGCCTTGGAGAAAGAGGTTGACAATGAGGACCAACTGAGGTATAATATAGTGAGAGGGATAACCAACTTCCTCATACGGCACAGAGAGCGACAGAAGAAAGGAAAGATGTGGCAGAATAGTGTGGATGATATGTACGGGGCGGAGATGTGGGGAGACAATCCCGACTTTGCTGATTGACTTTTGGACCCCCCGGAACCTATCGTCTCCATTATAAGTAGAGGGGTAATTTTTATACACCCCATGAAGCACTTGACAACTTGCACGATGTGGTGTATAATTAAGATATATACGGGTGAGCCAAGGCGGTTACGCAGCCTCCAAAACTGCGGAAGTGGGTTCGATTCCTACCATCCGTGCTGACGGACTTGACAAAGTGCCGAGTCTGTGGTATAATGTAATTATAGCGTTGAGAAACTGCTATACGGACATTGACAACTGAATGATAGTGTATATAAAGATTGTACGTGGAGTCCTGCTAGGAATCGTGTGGGATTAGAAGATGGGTGGACGACCCGCCCCGCCCTCTCCACGTACGCTTGGGACATTGGAGTAACGGAAGCTCACCACCCTTTCAAGGTGGCCGGTGTCGGTTCGAATCCGTCATGTCCTACTAGTAGCTGGCGACGGCTGGCTACCGGAAGTGGCAGAAAAATCCCTGCCGTAAAGCGTCGGGGATAATGTCGCATACGTGCAACGCAGAAGAGTGCCATGTAGCGGGACATTACCGTGTGAGGCCCGAAAGCCGAGGGGTTAGTAGACTGTGTTACCCTTACCGGGGAGCGTGTGAGGTCGAGAGCAGACTTGCGATGTCAAGGCTTTACCTCTCGTTGTGGGATGACAGTCCCACCTTCCAACTTATATCGTGCCCGCTTCTCTCGGGGAGCGGGGGCGACCCTTTTGGGGCCGTACTGGTTTCGATTGGATTGATAGGGGCAGAACAAACACACGGCAATGATATTGTAGTATCTCAGGAAGCTGAGGACTTGGCGGCAGAGATTGAGTCATTCCTCGCAGACGTTGACACTGTGACCGTAGAGGAAAGGGAACTAGTAGCAGCCCTCTAATACGGATAGAAACACTCAAAGAACTACTCCCAATGATTCGATTCAAGACGCGGGTTCAACCCCCGCCGGTTCCACTATAGCGTGCGGGTTGGTGTAAAGGTAACATACGAGGTTCATGTCCTCGTGTTTGCAGTTCGACTCTGTAACCCGCTATGAGGCTTTGGTAGCTGTGCCTGAAACAACTGCCCCATCGGAGGTGTAGTGTGGTGGTCCTGCACGGAACCCTGTCACGGTTCAAGAGCGAGTTCGATTCTCGTCACTTCCGCTCACATGATGGCGTAGTTCAGTCGGCAGAACAGCAGGCTCATATCCTGTACGTCGGTGGTTCGAGTCCACCCGTCATTACTATATGCTCCGGGTTCGATTCCCAACATTGGAACTGGCGTTCTGGGGCATACAATATGGATGTATACTCAAGCGGACAACGAGGGCAGGCTGTAAACCTGTTGCCATGTGCTACCTAGGTTCGAATCCTAGTGCATCCACTAGCCCCACCCGTGGCTACAACGCCCTGTGGGACCGCTGCGTAGGCCGGAAGTCCCACTATCGGCTAAACCAGTTGGGGGCGATAACGGGTAACATTCCCTGATAGTTCAGCGGCAGAACGGCGCACTGTTAATGCGTATGTCCTAGGTTCGAATCCTAGTCGGGGAGCAACATGGTTTCGTAGCTCAGAGGTAGAGCAGTTGGTTGAAGCCCATCGTGTCGTAGGTTCGATTCCTACCGAAACCACTTTACAATTGGTGTGTAGCTCAATTGGTCAGAGTGCTGCGTTTGGAACGCAGGGGTTCTCGGTTCGAGTCCGAGCACGCCAACTGTGGAGCGTGCAACCACACCAAAACACGCAAACGGGAATTGGCGCAGTTTGGTAGCGTACTCGCTTCGGATGCGAGTGGTCGTTGGTTCGAGTCCAACATTCCCGACTGGTGGGTTCATACCACGAGGGTATGAAACAACAAGGCATGGCTACATGGCGTAGTCCTCGGTGACCTGGAGGCTGGAAATCCGAGATGATTTTACTTGGGTAGTTTAAGTGGTAAAACGTGGATGCGTGGAACCTCTAGTTGAAGGCTACTTCCAAATGGCACGGTTCGATTCCCTGCCCCCAAGTATAATCTCATTGACTCTATGGCCGAGTGGTGGAGGTAGCGGGTTGCAACCCCGTACACGTTGGTTCGAATCCAACTAGAGTCTCTTTTGGACGTATAGTTCAGTTGGTTAGAGCAACTCTCTCATAAAGAGGAAGTCCTAGGTTCGAGTCCTAGTACGTCCACAACAAAGGAGGCAACATGACAAGGAGATTCTGGTGATTAAGCGCACTTGGAGTATCTTCGGAAAGCGCAGTTGGTAACAATCTATTTCGGGATGGTGTAAAGGCAGCACGCTGGACTCTGAATCCAGAAATCGTGGTTCGATTCCACGGCCCGGAGCTTTATGCCGGTATTGTGTAGCGGTAGCACGCAACCCTCTCAAGGTTGTAGCCTCGGTTCGAATCCGGGTATCGGTACTTATAATGGGCTTGTAACTCAGCGGGAGAGTGCCTCTCTTACAAAGAGGAAGCCGTAGGTTCGAATCCTTCCTGGCCCACTTACACAACATAACCCCCTCGCTCTGTGGACTTCGCTCCACAGCACATTATGGTAAGGGCGCGTTATGCCGTCCGAACTGGCGTGCGATTGGTTGGGGCACGTTGGACAATATGGAAAGTGACCGGCTGGACGAGGAACTTCCCTGCTAAGGAAGCGCGTGCATAACGTCACGTTCTGGGTTCAAGTCCCAGGCTTTCCGCTTACGGGGGTACGCATTGGCGTGCTTATCGGTCTTGAAAACCGTGATGGTGGCAGAGGTGTCATCGTGTGGGTTCGACTCCTACTACCTCCGCTTTTACACAACTTGCGAGTATGCATGGAATTGGTAGACAGGCTGCGCTTAGAACGCAGTGCCTTCGGGCGTGTGGGTTCGAATCCCTCTACTCGTACTTGGGCAGTGGCGGCTAAGGAAACCCCTTCGCCGCTATTGACCTCTATATGCCGCTCTGGTGGAATGGTAGACACGCTGGCTTGAGGAGTCAGTGCTTCACAGGCGTACGAGTTCGACTCTCGTGGGCGGTACTTACTTTGGGAGAAGTCCAGTGGCTATAACGGTACCCGCGTCCCAAAGTACAATCATGGCGTTGGTAATTCAATGGCAGAAATTAGCGTTGTGTCCGCTAAAGTGCCGGTTCGAGTCCGGTCCATCGCCCTTCACAATATGCCCGCATGGTGGAATTGGTAGACACGCAGGATTCAAAACCCTGTGCCCTTAGTGCGTTTCGGTTCGACTCCGAATGTGGGTACTTTTCGGACCACTAGCCCAACGGCAGAGGCAGCGGCTTTAAGTACCGCTCAGTATAGGTTCGAATCCTATGTGGTCTACTAGGAGAGTATATGACAGCAAAGCAGACGAAAGGACGAGGCACTAAGTCTGGTCGCGTGAAGAAAGGTGCCCAAGGCAAGAAGATGGGCAACAAGAATGCGGCAAAGTCAGCCTCAAAGCGCAAGTACCCTAGACGGAAGAAGAAGTCACCGTCACAGCGTGGGAGTAAGCCAGGACCCAAGAAGGGGAGCAAGAACAAGAAGTGAATGATTATACGTTCGTAGACGAGTTGGTTGAGAAGGTTCTAGCTGGCGACGAGGATGCCGCAGAGAGATTGAAGTGGTTGCTTCGTAGCTATCAGGAGTTCGGATGAACTGGTACTGTGAGGTTTGCGGTGAGGAACTCGACGAGCAGGAAGTCGATGAGAACTTTGGGTGCTGTCCCTCTTGCATGGAGCCTGTGGGATGAACCCGATAGAATTGGCGGCGACTCTCGCGGAGGGCACCTACAAGGCGCAGAGAGCGGAGGGTTATTCCATACTCTTCTCGTTCTGCTCTGCACTCGCAGTAGGACTGGCAGTAATGAAAGAACGTAAGCACGTATAGCATAATGGTATTGCGGGGGTTTTGTACACCTCTGGTACGGGTTCGATTCCTGTTACGTGCTCTCGGGTGACACCTACCCCGAACGGTCGAAGCGTCCTAGGAAACCATCGGCCTACTAGGAAGTGGTGTGACGCAGGGGAGAGGGCCGAGAGGCGCGGTAGTGGGTGAGTGAGCTACCACCAGCATCCTTAGCATAATGGGATTGCGGCTGCTTCGTACGCAGTTGGTATCGGTTCGACTCCGGTAGGATGCTCTTAGAGTTACGTGCGACGGTAGCGTAGCAATCTGGTTCACCCCGTATCCAGTAATCAAAACTCGGGGCACATGGGGATATAGTGCTAATTGGGAACACGCTGCGCTTGCACCGCAGTATTCAGGGTTCGAGTCCCTGTATCTCCACTCACATGCGAGGGGCGCGGCCCAAACCGCGTGTTGCCCTCGCACCCGCATCTATAGTTCTAGTGGTAAAACGGGTCCTTGGTACGGACCAGTCCTGGGTTCGACTCCCGGTAGATGCTCTCCCACTTGACAAACCACTGAAAGTATGGTATAATGTAGTTATGAGTGAAGAAAAACTTCCACCCATAGGCAATCGGACGTTCTACATGCAAGGGTTCACCATAACCCGGAAGATAGACTTCGAGGGCAGCAAGGAGGCATTCACTGATATACTGCGAGAGATTGCGGACGTAGTTGACGAGATGGGGTTGGACGGCACTGACATAAGCCAGTTCACGTTCTACAACAACAAAACCCAGAAGTTCAACATACAGTTGTTGGAGAAGAAGGGTTGACATGGGCCGTCGGTCTGGTGGACCTCACGAGGCTTTTAATCTCAGAAGGCGGGTTCGACTCCTGCACGGCTCTCTTATAGGAGGCAGTCATCAAGACAAAGATTGAGAAGGCAATTGAACTAGTACAGCAGGACAGCAGTGAACACTACGGTTACGGCGAGCCAGTCAAGACGATGGTGGAGGCTGCAATCAAGTTGCTCAAGCAAGTGGACAGGGCGTTCGACGACGAGAAGTTTCAGAACCAATAACATGGACTGCGCGGTGGCACGCATCAGAGGCTCTTAATCTCAGGAGGCAAGGTTCGATTCCTTGGCAGTTCACTATGGACCACATAATAGAAATAGAGCGGCACTATAATGGAAACCTTACGGTGTACATCGACAACCATAAGCCCCTCCATCTCTTTGCTCTGGACAGCTTGGACGCCAACGCAGTTCAGACGATAAAGGATGAGGACGGTCAGGTGTACGATGAACAGAAAGTGAGGGTCATTGTCAACCCTCTATAACAATCTGTCTCTAGTACAACGGAGAGTGCGGGGCGCTACGAACGCTCAAATCCGGGTTCGATTCCTGGGAGACAGGCTATGATGCGTATACCGGAGGACGCGAGATTCAGAGGACACAAGTACCACTATGTGTGTACCGCACTTAGGGCGTTGGGTCTGCTGAACAGGAAACCCGACAGCTACCATGTGCGTGGTGAAGGATGGTACGTTCCGATAGCTTGGGTTAAGGCGGTGCTGAGAGCACGTGGATAACACGACAATAAGCGTATTCGACAGTAGGATTGTACGCATACCGTACAGCTTCTTCCCTAAGAATGAAGTTGACTGGCAGGATAAGCAGACTAAGGCGATACGCACACTGTCAGAGATGTTCGGACCTAGTTGGACTGTAGGTAAAATCGAGGACAACAACATCGAGCTTGCAGTGCAAGTCCAGTTCATACGGCAGAAGTATCAAGTGATACTCCAAGTATGAGTTGCAAACATGACAATGTGGAGATGGTGACCAAGGGACGAACTGGCGCTGAGGCAATTCTTGAATTGAAGTGCCTATCGTGCGGCAGGGTCGTCACACCGAAAGAAGTAGAGGAAGCAAACAGTACTTGCAAGTGCAAGTGTTGCTGCTGTAGATAACATGCGCCTCTGGCAGAACGGAGAATGCGCCAGCCTTCTAAGCTGGATTATGTGGGTTCGATTCCTACGGGGCGTGCTATGATAGAGATAACAGACGACATAGTGGTAATTGAGTTCCCAGAGGACGAGTACCGTCGCTGGCCTAAGCCTGAGTGGAAGGAAGAACTCCCAGAGGGTGCAAGCTGGTTGGACTACATCATCCCCGAGAAGTATAAGGGTTGGCACATACGATGGAGTTGGAAAGACATGCAGACTCTACGTTGGGTCATAGTACTGACCGAGTACCCCGTCCTAATACAGCAAGACGTGATACAGAGCGACGAGGGTTGGTACCAAATCCTTGAGAGCATGTTCACGCACAAGTGACTTCCTATAGCTCAGATGGACAGAGCGACCGCCTCCTAAGCGGTAGGCCGTAGGTTCGACTCCTACTAGGAAGGCTATGTGGTACGTAGACTTACATAAGGATACACTCGAAAAGTATGGGCGCATCGAGGTCCTGAACTGGCACCGCATGATGTACATGCACATGGACGGGTCAGAGGACAGGGGCGACCACATACGAGTGTTCTTCCGGCAAGGATGGGAAGGGGAACGACCCTACTACTCATTCATTGAGTATGACGACACAAGACGACTTGCAGAGAGGTTGTGGAAGGAAGCGACCACACCTTGGTGGAAGTTCTGGTAATATGTGGCTTTGGTATATCGGCTATTACGTGGCGTTGCCAACGCTGAAAGACGGGTTCGATTCCCGTAAGCCACACTCACAATCGAAAGGATTATACTATGGGTGTTGAGGATACGGTACTCTACAAGGATGTGGAGGCCCAACTCTCGGAAGAGAACAAGGCAGCAGTAAGGAACCTACGTATAGTCACGCGATATGGACCGAACATCACGGCAGGGACCGTAGCTGAGGTTCTGAAGGAAGAAGGAAAGAACAAGGCGGCTAATGGAGTCGCTGATGCATCATTCATGTATGACTCACAATTTGGGGCATTGGCGTAGCTGGTAACGTACTTGGCTTCCACCCAAGTGTCACGAGTTCGACTCTCGTATGCCCTTCTTTTAGTACATCACTTGGAAAGGACCACCCGATATGAGCGACCACGAACCCATGCAATTTAGGGTGCGGTTGCTCCGAGCCAAGATGATGATTAACAAGACTTTCCCTAAGAATAGCATACAGCCCGTCATCTCCACTACCGGAGGGTTCTTGCACATTGCAGGGTATCCATCGGTCACCTTAGTGGATGAGGATTGGGAGCCTGTATTCGACAGGGAAGATTTAGTACGCACTGGCACGTAGTTCAGGGGTAGAGCGCCGTTCTGATAAAGCGGAAGTCGTGAGTTCGATTCTCACCGTGCCGACTTAGATTATACTTGGCTCTCCTAGCGCGGTAGGGACTTTCCCCTATCGAGGAAGGTCGGGGCACACTAAAACCGCTCACCCTAATAAGGTGGGGATGCAGTCAGTGATGGCTGTAGACGATAAGAGCAACAGAGAGAAGGTAAGGTAGGCACTTACTGAAAGCTGTCCAGCCGAGATGGTGCCAAGCGCACCGAACAAGGGCAGGGTTGTGGGTAATACCATGACGCAGGCAATCTCCGGCGTGTGCAACTCAAACAGTTTCCTGTATGCGACCGTTTTCTTGCCCAAGAAAATGGCCTACATAGGAAACGGGTAGAGGCTCAGATGGATGCTAGGTTAATACAGAACCCCGCCTATACCCAAGTATAATCCGCATTGCACTGTTACTATGCTGGCATTGGTGTTGTGGCTTTGAACCACAATGTCGAAGGTTCGATTCCTTCCGGTGCAACTTTCATTGTTCAATACTATCATTCAGTTTTCGAGGTGTATATGACGAAGCGCGTACTACTTGTATTCATTCTTATCATCTGCACTTCCCTACTCTTTGCAGCGACCGCTGTAGCCGCACCAAAACCCCCAACTGCATGTACACCGAACGTATCATCCGGGAGTAATCTCGTTAACGTAGCAAACAACCGAGAGGCTGGTAGCTTATTCTGTCTGCGTGACGGAAGGTACACTGTTGACAGTGATATACCTGTACAGAATGGTGACCAGTGGATTGGCGCATACTCTGACAACACTAGGCCGAGGGTTTCGACCACTACGGCACAGCACATCTTCGACACTAGCAGTGGCAGTGGTGCCCTGATACAAGGGTTGACGGTCACTGGCGCTGTGGGTAATGAGGACTGCTCACCAGACTGTGGGCGTGGAATCGGCGGTGGAGGCAGTAACCTTACAATCAAGGATGTAAGAGCGACTGGTAACGAGAACCAAGGAGTTGGCGGAACCGGACCAGGGTTGTTGATACAAGACTCTATTCTTGATGCAAACGGCAGCACCGTATTCTCAGGAGAGAGTGAAGGTCCAGTATCAGCGGCGGGACTCAAGACTGTAAGTTCAGCAACTCTCGATAATGTAGATGTCAAGGACAACAGGTGGATGGGTGCATGGTGCGACATCCAGTGTGACGACTTTGACATTCAGAATTCAGACTTCACTAACAATGGCAAGGGTGGGGTGTCAGTTGAAATCACTGACTGCTTGAACACTTGTCTGATTGAAGGAAACACCTTCACATCTAATGGGTGGCTGGCTCCAGCTAATCAACACCTAGGGTTCTTAATCAATTCAGCCAGTGACGTGACTGTTAACAACAACACATTCGACGGACACACTGAGTTGAACAACGGACAAGGCATAAGAATACTGGATGATGCAAGAGCACCTGTGAACTCCAACAACCTAGTGTCTAACAATGACCTCGGTGGTGACAGGATTCAGTTGTGTGCAAACGGCTGTGGGACTACACTACAGAACAACACTAACGTAGGCGGTGTTCCTCAGCAGGCATGGATTGACACTTGCGAGGGTACTAAGATACGCAATGGTGATGATTATGCATCTATCGTAAATAACACACCAGCGGGCGCACACTTCTGCGTTGAGAATGGAGACTACAACACTGGCAGCACTACAGTGGTAGCGCAGGAAGGTGACTTCTTCGAGGGACAACCTGGAACTACCTCACCGAAGGGACCAGGGGTTGACCCTAACAACGGTGTGCATATCTACACTTCCGACCCAGGACCGACGATTACTAGGATGCTTACAGCGCAGACTGGTGCAAACTTCACAATGACGTGGCACGAATGGACTGGACACCACCAGCTAATGACTGACGTGGCGTTCGACGACCCTCGCTGCACGGACAGGAACCCAGGACCAGATTACTGCATTGTAACAGGCAGCGGTAACGTGTTGGGACTAGGCGAGTCTGGACCAGGGACGGTGCTAGACCACGTGGAAGTGAAGGACGGACCAGTGCAGTGCATCGCCGGTATGTCGGGGATTGTACGTAGGTCTGAGTTCACTAACTGCGGGTACGACCCGAATGCATGGGGTTGGGCATCGAGTGTAGGTAAGAGCGTTAAGGAAGCAGAGTTCGACAGGGTATGGGTACACGATAACCCCGCAGTAGGGTTGTGGTGTGACGTTGGTTGCGACAACATCGCAGCACGCACGAACGGTTACTGGATTCATGACAGTGCATTCGCCAACAACGGTAGGAGCGGTGTTCGTTACGAGTTCAGTCCTCAACTTGACCCTGGTCAGGTATCTACAGCAGAGACTTCACTGATTGAGAACAACGTGTTCGCTGGTAATGGATTCAACGCAAGTGACGGAGCAGGATTCATATGCCACGACGCACAGAACTGCACTGCGAGGGGTAACACTTTCGGTGCGGCTACCTTCGGTGGAGTGTCGTACGGCCCTAATCTGAGGGCGTTGCAGTTCAGTGATGGAGCAGACCACAGGACTGACATGCTTAATGCAGAGGCATACAACAATAACATCGGCAGTGAGAAGGTAAGATTCAACGGTACTGACATAACGGCAGGGTGCAAGACGGCAGCAGGGTTCAATAACGGTAAGGTATACTGCCACGATAACTTCTAGGGAGGCAGTATGGCACACCCACAGTTACAGGGCACGCCAGCATTAACCCTGCCAACAGGGACGTTCAGCCAAGCGGAATACAACATAAACCTGGACACTGGTTCTGTCATAGGAGAGAAACTCCTAATATGCATAGGTGTGAAAGGTCAGGTCAGTGACGACCCAATTACTTTCGACACACTTGCTGCTGAGAAAAAGTACTCACTACGTAACGGCACTCAGGTGTACTTCGGAGCATACATGGTTCCTGTCACTGGTGCTATATCTGCCACTGAAGGTATAAACATAGAGACTCCTGCTGCTGCGGGCGACCCCTCAGTGGTAGTGTTCAGACTGCGTGGATGGTCTGGTAACTTAGAGGCTGCTGGTTCATTCATAGGTACTACTACACCGGACCCACCGAACTTGATACCGTCGTTCGGGTTGAAGGAATATCTCTGGTTGGCGTTCTCCACTGCTAACGCAGGCACGAGGACTTTCACAGGATTCCCGAGTGGTTACGTCAACACCGGGAGCATAACAACTAGTCACGGTGCAGCGCAGGCGATGGCTTGGGCTTTCAGAGAACTGGCAGCAACATCTGAGGACCCTGGTAATTTCACTATAGATGTTAGTGCGAACAGCCACGCTATGACGTTTGCGTTGGAACCTAGCAGGGAAACGATGAGGCCGACTGCCACTAGGAACGTGTCGGCAGCGTATAATCCGAATGTAGACCCCCCGGCTGCTGCTGCTTTGGCGGAGGACCCGGACCAGTCTACATTGCTGGACCCGTTGACGTTAGCAGACCCTACGGGGAGTGGTGGTACTCACCCTGCACAGGACCCGAACACACCATCACTGGCGGTGACGGGATTCACTGCAACTACGTTGACGAGCGAGGCGAACGTGTTCGATACGTCGGACGCTACTGCCGCTACTCACGCACCGGCAACTAACAACGTAGACTACGGTAGATACTTCCAGTTCCCTGCTGCTGACTTCACTGGTTTGCCAGCGAATGCGGTGATAACTGGTATGACTCTCAGGGTTAGGGCTAGGGCGACCACAAACAACAGGATATCTCTGTTCATGCAGGCCATGACCGCAAACGGCGGTACCGTCATAGGCGCTGAAGGACAGGCAGACGGTGGAACACCCCTAGGTACTACGGTAGCTGATTACGGTGCAAACACCGTGCCTGCCTTGAATGCCGTACCCACCAGGGCACAGCTAGTGTCTGGTACGTTCGGTATCAGGTTGAGATGGCGTAGGTCGAACTCGGCCACCTTGGAACTGTACCGTGTACAGGTGACTGTGACGTACATAATCCCAGGTACTACGTTAAATACCAAGGCGGAGGTATTGCTAGGTAATCCAGCGGGAGGACTCGCAAGCGGTGCCAGCAGTGGTGAGATTAGACTGGCAGTGAACAGGAAGGGTACACCGGACTCAGGTGCGGGTAATCCGACTGTACGCGCTGAGATACACGAGAACGCAAGTGGGACTGTACTTGCGACACCAATACCGGACACGGCAGTAACGTCGTCAGGTACGGTAACTGTACTCAGTGGGTTCTTCAATAACAATGTGTTCACCGACAAGAACAACGCCGAAGTATGGCTCATCGGCACTGGTGTCCCAGGTGGCGCAGTTGAATTCGATGCAGTCGAGTGGAACGCAGAACTCACGCAAGTGCAAGCCATCACTAAGACTATCACCGACACCCTAGGGTTGTCAGATAGTGCGAATACGGTGAAGTCCGTAGCGAAGGCAGTGACGGATGCACTAGGGTTGAGTGACTCGCAGGATAGGGCTAGGACCCTACCGAAGAGTGTGACTGACACGTTGGGTATCAACGACAGCAGGACGCAGGAGAGAGGCAAGTCCTTCACTGTAACTGACAGTATTGGCATCACAGACAGTAGGACTGTCACGCGAACCTTGACACGTGCCATCACAGATGCACTAGGGATGACGGACAGCAGGACTGTCACTAGAACAGTGCAGCGTGCAATCACCGATTCTCTCGGTGTGCTCGACGTGGCAACTAGAGCGAAAACCATGCCTAAGAGTGTGACTGATGCGCTAGGCATCACTGACACCGCAAACAAGAGCATGACTAGGACACGCATACTCACCGACAGTATGGGTATAGTGGATGTCGCTACCCCGGCAATCACTACTGTGATATCTAAGAGTGTCACAGACGCACTAGGCATCACAGACAGCAGAGCACTAGTGAGGACTGTACAGCGTGCAATCACTGACACCTTGGGTATCGGTGACAGCAGGACTGTAGTACGTACGGTTGCGAAGAGCATCACCGACAACCTAGGCATCACCGACAACAGGGTTCTCTCTAAAGGAGTGGCCCGTGTGGTGAATGACACCTTGGGTATGACGGATTCTACTTTGAAGTCACAGGCGTACGTGAAGTCCGTAAGCGACTCGTTGGGTATAACTGACAGCGCGAGCAAGCAGTTGCTACTCATAATCACACGTACAATAACAGATAACCTCGGAGTCACAGACAGCAGGGTTGTCATTAAGAACGTAGTGAAGAACGTCAACGACACGCTCGGCATACAGGACAGCAGGGTAGTCACGAAGGCCATCGCTAAGGGAATCAACGACAGCATAGGTATAAGCGACACACTGACAAAGACGATGACCCGTAACCGTATAATCCTAGACACGTTAGGTGTTGCTGATTCTACGTTGCCGGTAAAGACATCGTTCATACAGCGCACAATCAACGACACGTTGGGTATCACCGACGTAGCTGACGACGAGAAGTTCAGGCTCATTGCACGCACTGTAACTGACAGTGTGGGCATAGTAGACAGCAGGACTAAGGACGTACACATAGTGCGGACTGACACCTTGGGCATGTCTGATGCAGTCAGCAAGATTTCACACCTAGCGTGGACTATTACCGACGAGCTAGGGTTGATTGACAACCAGGAATACATCAAGAACATAGTGAGGAATCTCACTGACGTAATCACGGTTACGGATGACACTGGCAAGGCAGTCGGCAAGTTCATTGATGTCACTGACACACTAGGGTTGGCAGACGGTGTAGAGTGGAGAGTCATTGGGTTCACAGTCGCACCGTTCATGACGGCGGAATTGATTGCCATACCCACTGCGCAGGCTGAGCTACTCGGTAGCCCGAACGCAATAGGACAACTACTAGGCATACCATCTGCGACAGGGGTGATTGAACCGTAATGGCGAACTTCAGTTTCAAGACAAATTCGAATAACGACAGGACTGCGAAGTTCACCGCCACCTACCCTGTAGCCGTACCGGAACTCGGTGTGACTGCTGGTGACCCGTATCCAGTGGAGACTGGTGCGTTGGAGGTGTGGTTCACTGGTAAGCGTCTGAAAACTGACGACGACGCCGACGCAGTACTGAGCAAGACACTAACTGACGGTGAGATTACCGTGGAGGATAACCTCGTCTACGTTAAGGTCAACCGTGAGGACTTGGATGCATTAAGGCCCATCACCGCCGACTTAACGCTATTCTGCGATGTACAAGTCAAGGGGCTGACCGGCGACGTGTGGACCGTAGCCGAGGGCAAGTGGAAGTTCACAGTGAGCGTAACACAAGGAGCGTAAATGGACAATACGGACAATGCTACTCTCGCTGACGGCGTTGAGGTCGAAGTCAAAGGTCCCGGAAAGCAGTGGAAGTGGCGCGATGAGTACCTCCGCAAGCAGGAGGCGGAAGCCGCAACTGGTGAGGAAGTGGACTACGAGATTAAAGGCCCCGGCCCGGAGTGGGAGACAGATTCGGAAGGGGTGTACATCAATCGTGATGACGACGAGTAAGAGAGAACTCTGGACACCAGAGGACGAAGTAGGTATCAAAGGACTAGTAGTAGTAGAGCTATTCGACCAGCGCGGTAAGCTGAAGCATTATGAGGAAGTAATCAACAGGATTACCGACGTTGGCGACCAGTACTATGCAGAGCGTGCGGCTGGCATCGGCTCACCGCCGAACCAAGTGACTGGTATGCGTCTAGGCAAGAGCAGCACCGCTGCCGCAAAGACTGGCGCTGGTGCATTCATCGGCACGTACATCACTGCCTCACAGGTGGCGATTTCATCAGGACCGACGAGTTCACAGCCTGGAGGCGCTGGCACTGCAAGGCGCATAGCATGGGTTAGCACCTGGGCTGCTGGTGTCGCAACCGACACTGGTATTCAGGAAGTTGTAATCACTAACGAAACCCCAATCACTAACGTGGCGGGTACCGCAGCAAACACGATTGCACGTGCAGTGCTCACATCATTCGACAAGGGTGCTGGCGACACACTGACAATCACGTGGAACCACGACTTGCTCGGTGCATAAGGAGAATAACTGAACTACGATGTCTAACACCCGCAAGGACCAGACCGACCCGACGTTCGGACCAAAAGACACCTACGGCGGCAGTAGCGAGAGGTACTCCGCTAGACAGGAAATTGAGGAAGAGATAGCCCTATGGGAAATGGGAATAGACGACGGAACGCTAAGTATGGGAATGTTAAGAAGGGAGCAGCCCCAGACCTCGGACCCACTAAGTTTGCATCAGGATGGGAGCGAGACTTTGCCAGATTCCTCAATCTTCTGGTCGTCAGAGGGGTCATAGATGGATGGGAGTATGAACCCCAAGAGTTCACTTTTCAGAACCTCGAATACAAGCGTGGACCCTTTACCTACCGTCCAGATTTCGTCGTACGATGGACGAACACTAGTAAGAAGAAGATTGCACAGCTACTTCCAGAGTGCGGACTCCATCCCCTTCCCGGTGAAGTGGCTTACATCGAGGTCAAAGGACAGGAACGCGGGTCGGATAGGTCCAAGTGGAAGAGATTCAGAAAGCACGTAACTGAGAACCTGGACATAGTTAAGCGGAACGAGATGAAAGTCATACAGGACCTATTCTCTAAACAGATACCTCATTGGGAGAGCAGAGTAAGATGAGTCAGCAGGATTTACCGGCCACGACTAGACTACGTGACCTTACGCTGGACGAGAGAGCGGAACTAGGTTACGACCTGTTCCTTGAGAACGCCAAAGGGAAGAGCGTGAGCGCACTCGCACGTGACCACGGTCTGAACAGGGAGAGCGCACAGACTCTCATCAACGAGCACGCGGCATTCGAGCGTGCCACTGGTGGCGACAGCAAGATGGCGAACATCGCAGTATACAGGTTCATATTGGAGAAGGCCACTGAGATTATGGAGAACCCGCAGGGTCATCCAGCACTCTTGCAGGCTAAGTCGTTCGAGGCTGCTATACAGGCGGCTACTAGGCTGGACAAGCTAGGCGGTCACGAGGCACCTACGATGCACGGGGAAATCCCACAGGATACAATCCGTGACATGATGGAGAGGGCGCAGGCGTCCGGTGAGTTCGATAACATGTCTCCGATGGACCAAGCGAAAGTCCACCGCGAGGATGAGGTCATTGAGGATGCTGAGGTCATATATGAGGACGAGGGTGCATGACAACCAATGCAATGTTCTCAGACAGCAGGAAGCGGAAGGGACTCTCTGACGGCGAGAAGAACCTCATACGAAAGTGGAGGGCATCCCCTGCATACTTCTTCAAGACCGTACTAAAGTGGGAGCCGTGGGAGAGACAGGAAGAGATTCTCGACTCACTCCTGCTGAACAAGGAAACCTACGTACAGTCCTGTAACTCTGCCGGGAAGTCGTGGTTGGCTGCTGGCATTGTGATATGGTGGCTGTCAACACGTAACGGTAAGGTCATAACGACTGCCCCAACGTGGCGTCAGGTTAAGAGCATCCTGTGGAGTAAGATTGCAGTGCAGTGCCAGAAGGCACCAGTACTAGGCATGAAGCCTTTGCAGAGTAGACTGGACGTTGGTCCTGACGTATTCGCGGAAGGGTTGTCTACACGACAGCCTGAGCGTTTCCAGGGTTACCACGGTAAGGTGCTAGTGGTAGTTGACGAGGCGAGCGGTATCGACAACGAAGAGATATGGGGTTCAATCGACGGTAACCTCACTGACTTCCAAGAGGACCGCCTGCTTGCAATCGGTAACCCGAATGACCCTGAGAGTCCTTTTGCAAGGAAGTGCAAGCTCCCTAACAAGAAGGGAGTCAAGAAAACGATAAAGATTAGTGCTTACGACACTCCGAACGTGAAGGCGGGTCGCAAGGTCGTGGACGGCCTCGTGACTGCTGAGTTCGTAGAGCAGAAGAAGCACGAGTGGGGTGTGAACTCCCCAATGTACCAGATTCGTATTCTGGGTGAGTTCCCCAAGACTGGTGGTATGTCTATGTTCCCGCTCGCGTGGTTGGAGCGTGCATTCAACTACGAGACTGAGGACATCATAGTGGACACCGCAGATGGCCCTGAGTTGGTTAAGGGGCTACCGGACCTAGCAGTAGGTGACGGTACATTCGGATTCGACGTTGCAGCCGGTGGTGCTGACAACAACGCCTTGGCATACCGTGATGGCGGTAAGGTGTTGGACTTGGTAGGCTGGCAGGAGATTGACACGTCTGAACTAGTCATCGCAGAGAGTAACCCGATGGCACCGAGCCTATACAGGTGGGTAGACCAGTACATGCCAAACCTAGTACAGATTGACGCGGTTGGTCCTGGTCAGATTATATACAAGTATGCACAGAAGCACAAGAAGAGTGACCCTCGGTACAGGAATCTGAGGTTCCGTCCATTCATAGCACAGGCTAAGCCGATACGCGAGAACTTCTTCACTAACAAGAAGGCAGAGGCGTACTGGCAGTTCAGGCTCCGCTTGCAGGAGTTTAGGGTTGACATGTCTGCCCTCGATAACAACGTGAGAGAGCAAGTGGAGAAACAGGCCGCAGTGATAACGTGGCGTCCTGACGGTAACGGTAAGGTGCAGATTGACAGCAAGGAGAAGTTACGTGCTAAGCATGGGTTCTCCCCGGACGAACTTGAGGCACTGATTATGGCATTCTACGGGAGTGACCAGCCTAGGGTTGAGAGAGATGCAGTCGCACAGTTCGCCTACAACGACAACGCAGCAGAGGGCGACGACAATGAACTGGTGGCAGCATTCGATTACAACTACGAACTGTACAGGAGTTAATGAATGCCAATCACTAAGGTAGAGGTCGAGATACCGAATACTCGCAAGTACGAGTCGGGCACAGCCTACGACCCTGCCCGAGTGTATCGAAACCCACAAGATATGACGGTCATGGAGTTGGACGGTGGTCCGAGTGTACGTGACTTAGAGAAGATGTTGAGGAACGACGCACAGGCTAGACAGCTTGCGACTGCACTGAAGCTACCCATTAAAGGGGCGCAGTTTGAGTTCCTCGCCACCGAAGGGGATAACGGTGAGCGTGACTTCGTAGAGTATGCGCTACTATCATCCTACAAGCAAGGGGGCATGACAACCCCATTCAAGCAAGTGATTGCACAGATGTCTAACGCAATCATCTACAGGTTCCAGGCGTTCGAGAAGGTCTGGAAGGTGCAGGAGAGGGGCAAGTACAAGGACAAGGTTGTTCTCCACAAGCTAGGTTGGCGTCCACCGGCAACGTGCAAGTTGCGTACTGACACCAACGGTAGCTTCAATGGATTCCAGCAGGATGCATACAAAGGGAACAAGTACATAAAGCAGAACTTCGACCCGAAGCGTGCCCTAGTGTACATCCACGGTGCGGACGAGAACCCTATCCTTGGTATGACTCCCTTCGATACAATCTACAAGAACTACCTCTCGAAGCTGAAGGTGTCATTCTTCTACTTTGCATTCCTAGAGAACGTGGCATTCCCACGTACGATTGCAAAGGTAGCTGGTGACGACCCGACTGAGTTGAGGCACTTGCTCGACAAGGCTAGGATGCTCGCACATAACGGCATCATGGGTCTTTACGAGCATGAAGAGATTGAGAGCTATGAATCACAGCGAAACACACGAGATTATCAGAGCGCACTTGAGTACCTTAACTGGGAAATGGCTAGAGCGGCTCTCGGACAGTTCTTGGACCTCGGAACCAGTGGCGAACGAGGCTCCTTTGCACTCTCAAAGGACAAGTCCAGCTTCTTCTTCAACCAGCTTGAAGGGGTCTTGGACGATATGGCTGAGACAATAAACAATTATGTGATAGCCGACCTCGTACAGTACAACTTCGGACAGGATGCATCATACCCGAAGCTGAGGTTCCGTCCTCTCAACGACGAGACTGCCGACGCAGTGTTGGAGACATACAAGGCAATCATAGGTTCAAACGCACCGAACGTGACACCGAACTTCATGCTCCAGCTAATGCAGCGTGTTGAGGACATCCTCGGCCTTGAAATTGACCCGATGATTGAGTACGACGACGAAGAGTACAGGCAGATTGTTAAGGCGATACCGACTGCACGTGAGAACCTCTTGAGTAAGGAGGCTCGTGCGGGTAGTGGTCAGAATGCGGTGACTGGCGACGACAAGAACAACAACAACCAAAAGACAGCCGCAGAGGATAAGCTAAGCGCAACTACGAGCAGCAAGGAAGTGAGTGACGAGCTAAGTATAGTCTCTCAGATGCGTGGACCTGAAACCCCACGTACCCCAAGCAGGAGAAAGCGCAGGAGGAATGATTCATGACAACAGTGATTGAACTAGCTGGCGGTGTACCAGCCCTCCATCCCGAGCGCAAGGGTCAGCTTAATCTCTCACCCTTGAAGAATTGGGTGGAGAAGAATGGTGGCCTACCTACATACATCAACAGTGTTGCGACTGCAATCCTACGCGAGAACCCAGGCTGGAGTATAAGCAGGGTTATTGCGACGGCAGTCAATTGGGCGAAGAAAACGTGTGCAACCGGCAAGGCATTCGGCGGTAAGGTCAGCGTTTCTAAGGCCGTACAGACCGCAGCATGCAGCGCAGTGGCACAGTGGGAGAAGAGGAAGGCGAAGGCGTCAGAAGAGTTCATTGATGGTATGATTCTCGCCGCAGCAGAGGGTGAGATTGACATACTGGAACTTGAGAAGGCCAAGAGGCGCGTACAGCGCCGTGCAGACGGCAAGGAAATCACTGAGAGCATCGCCCTCTCTGACGAGATGTTTATGGACTATGCCATCATAGAGTTGTCCGATGATTGGGGGGAGGGGGTGAACACAGAAGTGGACACAAACAAGTGGTTAGATATTATGGAGTTGTCAGCAGCGCCAGAGCTTGCGCTCCGTCTACCAGTCGTTGAGTTGGGTAATGCCGCGACAGCGAGTGCAGACGGTACATTCCGCAAGGAAATCTGGAGAGTTGGTGACATCAATTACCAAGGTAGGAAGGTACGATTCACGGCAGAGATGCTGAAGAAGGCATACGCAAACTGGAAAGAGAAGCCGTTCGCGTACGTACCATTCCAGTTCCTACACCAGAGCAATGCTGGCACGGACCACCCGAGGGACTACGCTGGCAGGGTGACTTCCCTATCACTGGACGACGAAGAGAACCCTACGAAGATGTATGCAGACTTCTCACTCACTGATGAGGCGAAGAAGATTGTAGAGCACAACCCTGAGTTCGGTGTGAGCGTGAAAGTACACCCGAACTTCGTGCATCCGAGCACAGGCAAGTACTACGGCCCGACGCTCTTGCACGTTGCAGGAACACACTTCCCGCGCCTAGGTGAGATGGGTGCGTGGGAGGCAGTCAAGGCAGGAATTGACCCGGACGATGAGACAATCGACCTCTCAGCCGGGGAGTTCGAGGGAGTAACCCCGGACGAGAGTGTAAACGACGATAAAGGAATTGAGGAAGGAGGTACTATGGCTGACAAGACCGACGAGAAGAACGAGCAGACTTTTGACCTCTCTGCTGTAATGGAGAGTGACGCATTCAAGGATGCGCTGAAGCTCGCCGTTGACGCGCAGACCGAGGACCTACGTAAGAAGAATGAGGCTCTTGAGACTAAGGTACAGGAGCAGCAGAAGGCTGGCTATTCAGCTACGGTGAAGGCTGCGGTCAACACCTACAGGAATGCTGGCGTTCCGCCGATTGTTCTTGATTACGCTGAGGCCCTCATGCTCTCGCTAGACGAGTCACAGAGGAACGAGGCAATTGAGTTGAGTGTCGGCAGTGGTGACGACGCGAAGGATGTCAAGTTGAATCCAGTGCAGCTTATCACGAAGATGCTTGACGAGACTAAGGGTGCTATCGACCTAGGCGTTGAGAAGGGCACTGGCGAGGACCCGGACGAGACTGACCTCTCAAGCGAGAAGGTACAGGATGACGCCGCTGCATACCTTGCAGACCTAGCGCACCTTGAGTACGAGACAGTAGAGAGCTAAACAGCCATTAGAAGGAAGGAGGATGTAGTATGGGAATTCTAAAGCATCGCTTTACAGTAGCAGACTTCCTGCCGCTAGTGGCGAACGCCGCAGTAACAGGTGGTAGATTGGTTAAGCCTACTGTGGCAAACGGCCCGACCCCAAGGGTTGAGCACACCACAGCAGCAACCGAGTATGCAATCGGAGCCGTGGAGGAAGATGCCGTTGTAGACCAGAGGGTAAGCGTAAGCACCCGTGGTGTACAGCAGTTGACCGCCAACGGCGCAATTGCATTCAACACTGATGTCACACCAGCAGCAGCCGGTCGTGTGGCCCAGGCAGTTACCCCTGCAACAGACCGCGTTTACGGACGCGCATTGCAGGCGGCAGCAGCGCAGGGCGACAAGATTTGGGTGCTCAAGTACCAGTAATAGAAGGGGGTGAATGATTAATGCCTTTGAACGCACACTTCAGTAATAACCAGACTTCGCACACAGTGGCCGACTACCTAAAGGAGCCGACCATCATCAAGAAAACCCTTACCCTAGCGGGCCGGGGCAAGTTCTTGGCGGAGAGTTTGTTCACTGGTGGGTACTCTGCACAAGGTGGAGCAGTATCATACCAGGAGTCAACCTACCCGTACATGGAAGAGTCTAAGAACGAACCGAACGAGAACTTCGCTATCGCGGAAGGTTCTGACTTCCATACCGTGTACATGGAGGACGTAGGTCCACAGGTTGCCAAGGTTCGTAAGTACGGTATCGAGGCGTACGTTACGTTTGAGGACGAGCGTCGTAACCAGCTAGGAGTACTCGCAAGAGCTACTACCCGTATGCTGAACACGATGGTGAAGCACCTTGACGGCGTTACGATGACGATGCTCAAGACGAACCCGAGTATCCGCACATATCCGACAGTTAACTGGAACGACCCGACTTCCGTAGGAATTTGGGACGACCTCTTGGAAGCGTCGAACATGATTGAGGATGAGGACACGGCAGGCGGTGTTTACACGCCGAACACGTTGGTAGTGAGTAACTTCACTTACAACAGGTTGAAGCAGAACGCTGACCTCCGCGAACTCTTCGGTGACAGGCCGGAGAATCCTTACTTCAAGGATACCGTAGGCGAACTCGCTGGACTCAACATCATGAAGTCTCAGTACGTGGCTAAGGACACCGCTTTCGCGCTACAGCTAGGCGAGATTGGTGGTATCGCGGACGAGGAACCACTTCAGATGAAGCCAGTCGAGAGGATTGAGCGTAACGAGCGTATCTACTTGCGTAGCAAGAGGACGACCATCGCCTTCCTTACTGACCCTGGCGCAATTGTCAAGTTCACTGGACTTGTACTGCCATAACACAGGAGGATAATATAGATGGCTCTTTACCAAGTAGTAACAGAGCGTCTTAGGCTAGGTGCGCATCGCTTGAGTGGCGGCTCAGGCGGTGCTGCTGGCCCTGACGCAAAGGACAGCGAGAAGGCCAAGGACGAGAAGGGTAACATTCAGGAGATTAGGTTCCCACTAATGCGCGGCTACGTCGTGTACACTGATGGGTCTGACTTCGAGAACATCCCAGAGCACAAGCAGTCAACTGCATTCTATGCGTACAACCAGGAGGAAATCGACAGGTTTGTTTCTCTGGACGCACTAGAGGAAATTGATGCAGACGAGATTGAGGCTCCGAGCGATGACCCCCGTTCATTCGGCCTATTGGGTGAGGACAACGGTACGGACAACGACGTTGCCCAAGGCATCGAGATTCGCACTGCGGAAGCGCAGGCGGAAGAGGATGAGGAAGATGACACCCAGGACGAGGAAGAGGCTCCCGCCGACGAGCCTACTGACGACAACAAGTAACCTAACGGGAGGACGGTCAGCGTGGGGTTCTACGTAGACACTGACGACATTAGACAGCACATGCGTGGTGCCAACGCCTTGGCGGAGGATACCATCGACGAGATAATGACCGAGCAGGAGTACTACGTACAGACTGCCCTAAAGCTGACCGAACTTCCACCTTCAAACCCTATCCTCGCAAGTATAATCCGTGACTTGACTGTGGCGGCAAGCATATATGCATTGACCGCACCAAACGCAGATGATATGGAGAAGGCTGACACGCTTCGCAGAGAGGCATACCGTAGGCTCGATAGAGTGGACGACAAGATTGGGCTTGGCCTCATAGGTGGCATGCCGCAAGGTGACCCCTCAACTGAGGTGGATACTATGGAGGGTTCTTTCTTCGCACTATCCGACTTCGACCAGTACGACCAGTTGGAGGCGAGCTACATCGGACCTACAATTTACATCATAAGGCCGTAACATGGCGAAAGCAACACTGACATTCTCAGTGTGGGAAAATTGGGGTGAGTACCTCGAAGCTGTTCGACGTATTAACAGCGCACTTCCGAACGACATGTCACAAGTCGTATTGGAAGGCATCAACGCAATGCAGAGGTACCAGCGTCAGTATGCACCGATAGGTGAGACTGGTGAGGGACCCCACGGTAGAATACCCCGCAGTATAAAGCCAGCAAGGGTTATAAGGCGCAACAATTCTGCCTCTGCGACGAGCAGGACTGACTACGGACCAGCAATCTTCACTAATGAGGGTACTGGTAGCAAGCAACGTGGTGGTGGCGGTAGGGCCTACTTCATACCGAGAGCGTTCGGTAGGGAAGGTGGCGTC
>Ga0190275_10000111_pt1 | contig 96153 bp, 91 predicted proteins | sample Popmic550T_FD_133745 | JGI IMG/M metagenome (GOLD analysis project Ga0190275, IMG submission 133745) | Populus adjacent soil microbial communities from riparian zone of Yellowstone River, Montana, USA - 550 T | ecosystem: Environmental > Terrestrial > Soil > Riparian zone > Trees stand | place... | reverse complement strand
GCAGGTTCGCATCCTGAAGGCTGGATGCCCCCGGCAGGATTCGAACCGGATGTGAGCCGGGACGGCGAACGACGTCGCAGGTTCGCATCCTGAAGGCTGGATGCCCCCGGCAGGATTCGAACCTGCGACACCAGGTTTAGGAAACCTGTGCTCTATCCCCTGAGCTACGAGGGCGCTCGGCGAGCTTAGCCCTGGCCGGCTCTAGAAGTTCGGACAGCGGAAGCGACCCCAGGCCTTGCACGCGCCCTTCACCGGCGCGCCGTTGGGGTTGCGGAGCACGACGAGGTCGGCCGTCGATGAGAAGAGCCCGCGGCCGCCCGGTTTGCCCCACTCGTAGAACGAGACGACGCCCCTGAACGGGCCGCGGCCCGGGAAGACCCCACCCGGCTTCTTGTGTACGAAGAGCACCGCCGAGCTGCCCGGGCGGAGGAACGAGCCGCGCGGGAACTCGAAGTAGAAGGGCTGGTTCTCGATCTCGTACTCGTACAGGTTGATCGTGTCCGATCCGCGGTTCGTCAGCGTCACCCACTCGTCGGTGCTGCCGTTGTTCGTGACGGCCAGGTTGATGTCGCCGTTGTACGGCTCGGAGCATGTCTTCTTGCACGGGTACATCTGCCAGGCGCGCAGTTCGCTGTTCGGGTCGAACAGGTAGGCGCCGTCGCCGAGCCACTTCTTGTCGCCGCTGACGTTGTCGAAAATCGTGTGAGGCTCGCCCCAGTGGAAGGTGTTGGCGTCGTTCTTGCCCTTGCCGACCACCACGCGGATCGCGCCGTTCGCCGGGATCTTCGCGTTCTTGGGGAACCGGTAGCCGGACTTCAGCTTGCGGCCGCGAAGATGCGAGTCACGCAGGTTCCAGCCCTTCAGCGAGACCTCCTTCGAGCTCTCGTTGTGGATTCGGATCCATTCGCCGCCCGGCTTGTCGGTGCCCTCGCCGTCCCACCTGATCTTCATGCGCAGCTTGGCGTCCTGCGACGGCCCGGGCTTCCCGCAGGCGGTCGGGTTGAACAGACCGGCGCCGCGCTTCTGGGCCTTCTCGGTCGCCTTGAAGTAGCCCTTGTTCCACGGCCACTCGTTGCCGTTGGGGAACCACAGCGCCAGTCCCTTCTCGAGCAGGGTCACCGCCGGGTCGACCCAGCGCCCGCCCTTGCGGACCTGGAGCGCGCGGCGGAGCCGGACGCGCTTCCCCTGGGTGACGCTGCTGCCGCGCAGCGCGACCAGGCGGAACTTGCCCTTGATCAGCTTGTCGAGCGTGTTAGCGGCCTGCGGCCCGAGGCAGTTCCCGCGCCGGCCCTTGCCGACGCGCGTGTAGTGCGAGAGCTCGGGCGCCTGGAGGCCGAGCATCCGGACGGTCACCGCCCCCTTCTTGGTGTACTTGCCGCCGGGCGTCTTGACCTGCGGCCGCAGCGTGTCGCCGTCGGCCACGTACTTGACCTTGGCGGTCCACACCTTGCACTTCGGCTTCTTCTTGCCGGGGACGCAGGGAGCGCGCGCGGCTTCGGCCGCCGGTGCGGCGACGAGCAGCGACGTCAGGACGGCGGCGAGTCCCAGGGCCCGGGTCACCAGACCAACGTAGGGCACGTTGCCGGTTTTCGCTACTCCTCGTAGAGAGATTCGTTCGCGAGCTGACCGCCGCCCTCGCCCCAGAGGCGAATGTCGACGTAGTCGCCGGTGTAGTTGTCGAGCGACACGAGCGTGAAGCGGTCCTCGAGGAGCTCGCACTGGTCGGTCGTCGTCGGGCCGAGCTCGGCGGTCGCCACGGCGCCGTGGGGCACGAGCGCGACGCCCCATACGAGCGTGATCACCCCGCGGCGGCCCTGCGGACCGCGCCAGGTCCCGAGCTCCTCGTCCGAGAGGTCGAGGCTCCAGTCCGGGTTCGCCTCGGCCGTCTCGTCCGTGAAGTCGGCCACGGCGTAGAACGCGCTCGCTTCGGCGCCCTCGTGCTCGCGCGTGAACGAGACGTAGCCGAAGACCTCGAAGCCGGTGGTCGTGGTCGCGCTGGCCGGGAAGTACGTCCGTCCCTCCCAGGAGCGGTCGGGGAACCACCGGATGTCGCCGATCTCGCCCAAGTCCTCCTCGGAGCGGATTTCGCCGAAGGCCGCGCGGAAGCGCTGGCCCAGCGCCTCGGCCCAGCGCCCATACGGCAGCGCCTCCTGGGGCGGCTCGGCGATGAACTGCGGGATCGGCCTCTCAGAAGGCGGCACGGCGCGGCAAGCTACACCGCGGCGTCGCGCAACCGCTCCGCCGCGAGCTCGGGCGGCACGATGTTCAGGTTCACGCCCGATCCGAGCTCGAGGCCGGCGGGCTGCGCGAGCCGGGGCAGGATGTCGATTCGCCAGCAGAAGCTCGTCGTGCCGCGCGGCGCTGTCCGGACCCAGAGGTTGAACGCCGGGACTCCGCCGAGGACGGCCTCGAGCCGGAGAAGGACCTGCCGGAGCATCGCGGCGCCCAGCGGCCCGTCGTCCTCGTACCGCGCCCGCGGGCGGCGCGGCACGACCTGTATGTGGAACGGCACGCGCGCGGCGTACGGACAGATCGCAACGGCCTCGCTGTCCACCGCGATCATCCGCTCGCGCAGGCGGACCTCCTCCTGGAGCAGGTCCTCGAGCAGGTTGCGCCCCTGCGTGCGGTCGTGCCAGGCGGTGAACCGCTCGCGCTCGCGCGCGATCGCCGCCGGGACGAACCCGAGCGCGTAGAGCTGCGCATGCGTGTGCGGGAGCGAGGCGCCCGCCTCGCGACCCTCGTTGACGATGAGGTGCACGTACTCGGCGTCGGCGTGCGCGTCCATCCGGTCGCGCCACATCCCCATCGCCGTCTCGAGCGCCTCGGGCTCGAGCTCGGCCAGCGAGCTGACCGGCCGCGGGCTGTTCACGATCACCTCGTGCGCCCCCACGGCGGGGCGCGAAGAGAACAGGTCGGGCTGGCCGCGGCCGCTCGCCAGCGGGTCGTCCGGCGGCGGCGCGGCCTCTCCGCCCGTGAGCGCCGGGTAGAGGTTCGGCACCACGCGGACGAGCCAGCCCGGCGTGTCCGGCTCGCCTCCTCCGGGGCGAAGCGCGGCGAGCTCGGGCGGCGTGCGGTCCTCGTGGCCCTCGAGAAACGGATCGCCCTCGGGGTCGATCGGCGGCCGCGGCGCCACCGCGAACTCCCCGCCGGGCCGGCCGGCGCGCTCGCCCGCGACGATCGTGCGGAGGCCGGACAGCGGGTCGAGCCGCAGCTCAGGCAAGGGGCTTCTCCATCGACACGTGGGGGATGCCCTCCTCCACGAACGGCTCGCCGTAGACGCTGTAGCCGGCGGCCGCGTACATGTGCTCGACGTAGCGTTGGGCGTGTAGCCGCATGGTGTGGGCGCCGGACTCGCGGGCGGAATGCTCGGCGGCGGCCAGTATCGCCGCTCCGACTCCGCGACCGCGGACGGGACGATCGACCGCCATGCGCCCGAGGCGGCCGATGCCGTCCTCGCCCAGCAGCACGCGGCACGTCCCGACCACGTGGCTTTCGTCGACGGCCACGACGTGAATCGCTCCGTCGTCCAAGCCGTCCTGGTCGGCCGCGAGCTCGACGCCCTGCTCGACGCAGAAGACCTGCTCGCGCAGCGCGAGCGCCGCGTCGACCTCGGCCCGGTCTCGCGCCCTCCGGACCTCCACTAGCGCGCGTAGCGCTCGATGTCCGCGACCAGGTCGGCCTCGTCCCGGTAGCCGCCCTGCTTCACGTACGCGAGCTCGCCCTTCGAGTCGTAGAACGCGGTCGTTGGGAACGCGAGCTGGCCCTTGAAGACCGCGGCGACCTCGAGCGACGGATCCTTGTAGCTCGGGTAGGGCACCGGGTACTCCGCGAGGAACTCGCGCGCGTCGTCGTCGTTGTCGTTCGAGTCCACGCCGATGAACGCCACCTTCTTCGCGCGCTTCGCGGCCTGGTTCTGGAAGTAGGGAAACTCCGCCCGGCAAGGCGGGCACCAGGACGCCCACTTGTTCACGACGACCGGATAGCCCTTCAGCTCGCGCAGGCGCTGTTCGAACGCCTCCGGCCCGCCGTCGAGCAGCTCGTTCCCCTGGCGGTGGAGCGCGGCGATCGGCGGCGGCGCGCCCTTCAGCTGCGCCGCGTCCGCGGGGCGGCTCTCGGGGTCGTCCGAGCCGCATCCGAGGAGTACCGAGGCGACGACCAGGATCGCTGCCCACGCGCGGAGCATGCGCGAAGGGTGCCACACGCGCGGTCCCCCATCCGGCAGCCCGGGCCGCTTCTTTGGGTGCTATTCTGGCGGTAGTTCACGGCTTCGAGGCAAGGCCGAGAGCTCCCGCCGCCGCCCATAACGGGACGGCGACCTAACTCGGGACGTGTAGCTGCCGGTAGGGCCCCGGCCCGCCGACCCGGACAGCGACCGTTCTCTCTTCACGTATGGCTGAAAGCACTTCTGTCGTTCTGCCACCGTCGGTTTCCGACGCGGATCTTCGGCGCGCCGAGGAGTTCACGCGCGAGCCGTTCCTGCACGAGGGCGAGGAGCCGGCCGCCGCGCTGGCGGAGGGCACGGCACGCCGGCGCGCACTCGACGACGCCATCGCCGAGATCGAGGCTGGGCGCGAGGAGCCGTCGGTCGAGTGGCGGCGCGAGTACTCGCTGATGCTCGGGCTCGAGCGGCTGCTCGCCCAAGACGAGCCACACCTGGCCGACGGCACGACGCTCAACCCGCACCAGGTGGACGCGCTGTCGGGCACGCTGATCGCGCTCATGGCCGAGATCCAGAGCGGCCGAGGGCCGCTCGGGAACGGCAACGGTAACGGCCGCCATGTCGAGGAGCTGCCCTCCGACGAGGAGGTGTTGGAGGGCGACGAGGAGATCGCCGACGACGACGAGCCGGTCGACTGGGACCCGGCCGCCGAGCAGGAGGACGAGGAGGAGCAGCAGCTCCCCGAGCAGCCCGAGGATCCGGGCGCCTCGCGCCGATTCTGGTTCGAGCACGCGACCGGCGCCGGGAAGACCGTCGCCGCGATGGGCTTCGTCGACGCCTCACGCACCGGCGGGATCCTGATCCTCACGCACCGGCGCAACCTCGTCGACCAGTTCAACGGCGAGCTCAACCAGCGCGGCTACAAGAAGCGCGCGAGCGCGGCGCTCCTGAAGGACAACAAGGAGCCGCGCGCGAACGGCCCGGTGACGATCGAGACCTACCAGTGGTTCGTCCGCAACGCGGGGAACATCTCCGACGCCTACACGATCGTCATCTGCGACGAGGCGCACACCGCGCTCGGCGAGAAGACGAGCGCGGCGATCCGCAAGTGGCTCGGCCCCGTCTTCGTCGGGATGACCGCCACGGGGGCGCTGATCGCGCGCCACGTGACGGACCTGTTCCCCACCCAGACGTCGCGGTTCGACCTGGCGCAGGCCGCGCGCCGCGCCGTCATAGCGCCGCTCCGATGTGTGCGGATCCCGCCCGGGGTCGGCGTGCGGACGATCGCGAAGGTCCCGCTTCGCAAGGGCGAGGTCGACCAGGACTTCGACCAGGAAGAGCTGGCCGCCCTGCTCGACCAGGGACCGTTCAACGCCGCGGTGGCGGACCTGTACCGCGTGCGCTTCAAGGATCTGCCCGGCGTCGTCTACTCGGCGGGCGTCAAGCACGCCCACAACGTCGCGAAGGCCTTCCAGGACGCCGGCATCAAGGCGAAGGCGGTCTCGGGCGAGACGCCCAAGCGCGAGCTGACGCGCATCCTGGCTGCCTACGAGCGCGGCGAGATCGACGTCCTGGTGAACGCGCAGCTCCTGGCGGAGGGCTGGAACTCGCCGCGCGCGACCGTGTGCATGCACCTGGCGCCGACGGCTTCCAAGCGCATCTACCAGCAGCGCGTCGGCCGTGTCACCCGCCGTAATCCGGGCAAGGAGGCGGGCATCGTCGTGGACTTCGTCCATCCGGCGACGACGCACGACGATCCGGTCGTCACCCTCCATTCCCTGCTGGGACGCGACGTCTACCGCGGCGGCGCGATCGTGGTCGGGCCGGTGCGCCGCGGCCGCGGGCGGCGACTGCGCGTCGAGCGCCGCGTCCTGCCCGTGTCGGACGACCTCGAGCGGCGCCGGCTCGTCTTCGAGCGCGAGCTCTGGCGGATCGCGGTCGAGAACCTGCACTGGGGCGAGCAGCACGTGTGGGCTCAGCTCGCCGGCGCGCGCGTCACCTCGAACAACTGGCGCCGGGCGAAGGCGATGCTCCACTTCGACTCCACCGGCGAGCTGCGGCGCGCGTACCTCGTCACCTGTCTCCAGCGCAACCGGAACTCCCAGCTGCGGATCCGCGCCCTGCAGGAGATCGCGGGCTCACGGGACGCCGAGGCGTTCGACGAGGCGGTCGAGATCGTGGGCGGCTGGTCGCGCGACGAGCGCCGGGAGGGTGTCAAGGTGCTTCTGCAGGCGCTCGCCGAGAAGCCCATCGGCCGCCGCGACCAGGCCGCGAACTGGATCTGGCACCTGGCCGAGTACACACGCGAGGTGCATGAGGAGTACGCCGTCCAGCGCTGGCCCGAGACGAAGCGCCTGCTGGGCCTGCTCGTGAACTCGTCGGGCGGCGCGCACGCCCGCAACGCGCGCCGGCTGGTGCATGCGGCGCGCAAGCACGACCGCCGGCTCGCGACCGCGCTGCTGGCCGCGGCGCTCGCGCACACGCCCGAGGCCGCCGACGTGCTGAACGGCGCCCGCGCCCGGATGGCGCGCAAGCCGTCCGCGATCGCGCGTGAGCTCCTGCGCAACTTTCCGAAGGGCCGCCGGCGCCGCGGTGGGCGCAGGCGTGGCCGGAAGCCCCAGGGCCAGGGGGAGAAGGCGAACGGAGCGAGGCCGCAGGAAGTGATCGAGACGCCGGAGACGGAAGCCGAGAACGCCGACGTCACCGAAAAGCCCGGGGACGAGCCCGAAAAGGGCGAGGAGCCCGAAGCCGCCTAAGGGTGAACAAGGGGCCTGGCCCCTTGTTCAGCGCCTCAGGTGGACCTCGCCGGCGTCCAGCTCGACGACGCCCGCGTCGGTCTCGACCCGCAGGGCGCCCGCGTCCGTGATGCCGGCTGCCCTACCCCGCCCGTCGGCCCAGGCGACCTCGGCGCCGAGCAGCGCGTCACGCTCACGCCACCGAGCGAGCACCTCGTCGGCCGGCCCGGCCAGCCACCGGTCGAGCGAGCCGACCAGCGTCTCGAGCAGCTCATCCCGCGATGGCGCGCGCCCCGGCGCCGCGAGCGTCAGTGACGTCGCGGTCTCGGCGAGGTCTCCGGCGAACGCGGGCGTCGTCACGTTCACGCCGATCCCGAGCACGGCCCAGCCCGCCTGCGGCCGGCCCTCGACGAGGATGCCCGACACCTTCCGGCCGTCGATCCAGACGTCGTTCGGCCACTTGATCCGGCAGCGCACCGGCACATGCGCCTCGCAGGCCTCGCACACGGCGACCGCGGCAACCAGCGGCAGCAGCGCGTCCTTCGTGCCCAGCCCCCGAACGATCAGGGACATCAACACGGAATGCCCTGCCTGAGAAGCCCACTCCCGCCCCTGCCGCCCGCGCCCGGCGCTCTGCACGTCCGCGGTCACCAGCGTCCCGTGCGGGGCACCGCCGGCCGCGAGCTGCTTCGCGCGCTCGTTCGTGGAGTCGGTGGCGCGGTGGTGGACGCGTGGGCGGCCGATCATCGCGGCCGCAGCACGATCGGCGCGTCGGGCGCCAGCCGCAGCGCCGCGGCGGCGTCGCCGCGGTTGATCGCCACCGCGAGCATGCGCTGCGCGTCCTCGTACAGGATGAGCTCGCCGCGCCGGACGTCCGCGAACGTCTGCGTGAAGGTGCCGATGAACCGTTCGCCGCGCGCCTCGATCTCGACCGTCCGTCCCAGCGAGATCCCGGTCCCCGCAAGCTCGTCGTGCCCGACATTCAGCGACGCGTTGCCGAACCGGTCCACGAGGACCACGTGCGCGAGGACCTCGCGCTCGCGCACCTCCGGCTTCGGCAGGTCGAGCAGCTGGAGCTCGTCGGGCTCGACATGCTCACCCGCGTCGGCGAGGGGCGCTCCGGCCGCCAGGTGGGCCGCCACCGGCGCGAAGATGTCACGGCCGTGGAAGGTGGCCGACACGGGCTCGAGCCGGTGGTGCGAGCGGCTGATGTCCACGGCCTCGACAACGCCGCCGCAGGCCTCCCAGGCCAGACTGAGCAGACCGTTGTCGGGACCCACGAGCGCGCGGCCGTCGCCAGTGCGCACGGCGAGCCCGCGCCGCTCGGTCCCGACCTGCGGGTCCACGATCGCCACGTGCACGCCCACCGGGACGTACGGCAGCGAGTTGCGCAGGACGACCGCCCCCTGGCGGACGCCGTAGCGCGGGATGCCGTGCGTCAGGTCGACGATCGCGACGTCGGGTGCGATCCCCCGGATGACCGCATGGCAGACCCCGACGAACTCGTCCTCGTGGCCGTAGTCGGTCAGGAGCGAGACGATCATCGCGCGGCGTCGGCGACGAGCGCCTCGACCAGCCCGTCGATGTCGTGGCGCTCCGCCTCCACGTGGACCTCGAGGCCGCGCTGGCGCGCGGTGGCGGTCGTGACCGGGCCGATCGACACGACGCGCGCGCCGTTCGGCACCCCCGCGGCGTCGAGGAAACGGCTGACGGTCGAGCTGGACGTGAAGGTGATGTAGTCGGCGCCGCCCACCGCCTCGAGCACGTCGGGGGCCAGCGGGTCGCCGACGGTGTCGTAGAGCGCGACCACGTCCACGCTCGCGCCCCGTTCGCGCAGGCCGTCGGGCAGGACGTCGCGCGCGTCCGCCGCCCGCGCGACCAGCACGCGCCTACCGTCGAGGTCGAGCCCCGCCAGTTCCTCCAGCAGCGACTCCGCCACACTGCGCTCGGGCACGACGTCGGCGCGGACACCGCGCGCCGCAAGGGCCCGCGCAGTCCCCGGCCCGATCGCCGCCACGGTTACGCCGGCGAGCGCCCTCGCGTCGCGCCCGTCCCCCGCGAGCGCGTCGAACAGCAGCGCCGCGCCGTTGGGGCTGGTCACGCACAGCAGGTCGTAGCTTCCGATCTCGGCGGCCGCGCGGGCTATGTCGCCCTCGACCGCCCGCGGCTCGATCCTGATCGCGGGCGCCTCGACCACGTCGGCCCCGAGCGCGCGCAGCGTCGCCGCGAGGCCGCTCGCCTGCGCCCGGGCACGCGTGACCACCACCCGCCGGCCGTGCAGCGGGCGGCGTTCGATCCAGGCGAGTCCCTCGCGGAGCCGCGCGACCGGACCCACGAGCGTGATCGCCGGCGGCCGCACGCCCGCCGCGGCCACCGCCTCCGCGAGCTCGCCGAGCGGCGCGCTGACCGTGCGCTGGCCGGGCAGCGTGCCGCGCTCGACGACGGCCGCGGGCTCGTCGGCCGGGCGGCCCGCGTCGATCAGCCGCGCCGCGATGCCGGGCAGCCGGCGCACGCCCATGTAGAGCACGAGCGTCCCCGGGAAGGCGGCCAGCGCCGCCCAGTCGATTGCGCTCTCCTCCTTCTCCGGGTCTTCGTGACCGGTCACGAACGCGACGGCCGAGGCCGCCTCGCGGTGCGTGACCGGAATGCCCGCGTAGGCCGGGGCCGCGATCCCGGCCGTGACGCCGGGCACGACCTCGAAGTCGACGCCGGCGGCGGCCAGCGCCTCCGCCTCCTCGCCGCCGCGCCCGAACACGAACGGATCACCGCCCTTCAGGCGCACCACCGTCCGACCGGCGCGGCCGTGCTCCACGAGCAGCGCGTTGATCTCCTTCTGCGAGGTCGACTCCCCTCCCGGTGACTTGCCGACGTAGTGGAGGTCGGCGTCCGAGCGCGCGCCGTCGAGCGCGCCCGCGGGAACGAGCCGGTCGTACAGGATCACGTCGGCGGCGGCGATCAGCTCGAGCGAGCGCCGAGTCATCAGCCCCGGATCGCCGGGACCCGCTCCGACCAGGTGGACCATCAGGTCAAGGCTACGTGGGTCGTGCGGGCGGCCACCTCGTCAGCTCGATGCGCCAAGACGCTGGCGCTAGGGCTCGACCGACCCTACGTTGGTCGGAATGAAGCGAGCGCTCGCACTCTGCCTGGTCGCCTGCTCGGTCGCCCTGGTGGCCGTCGTCGCCGGCGGGTTGGGATCGGCCACCGCGAAGACCGACGCCAGCGCCGCCGCGAAGCGGCCGCTCGGCTACAAGCTCGCCGACCAGGTCTGGGCAAACAAAAAGCTCGCGCGGTCGGTCAAGGCGACTCAACGGATTCTCGCCCTGAGCGGCGTCTCGACGATCAGCGCGGGCAACACCGTCGCCGCGGGCGTCGCGCCGCTGTCGCGCTGGCGCATGACCGCCCGCGAGACCGTGTACCTCGCGATGGGCGCGGGCAACCCGCAGGTCACCCTGGGCACCATCGCGCGCAGGCTGGGCCAGGCCGGCATCGAGATCGATGGCGAATCCGCCGCGACGGCGCTGCCGCAGATGGTCAGCGCCTGGCTCTACGCGGGCGCGAGCCAGCCGAACGAGCCGCTGAACCAGCCCGCGCTCTTCGTCTGGCAGACGCAGTCGCGCCAGGCCGCGAAGCTGCCGTTCCAGTCGCGACTGTTCACCCCCGAGAAGCTGGTCCTCTCCTCGCTCGAGGCCATCCTGATCCTCGCGAACCTCGAGCGCGTGATCGAGCCCAGCGCGGCGGCGCGGGCCGCGGACACGACGGCCATGGCCGCCCAGGGCGGGCCGTGCGCGTCCGTCAAGTCCGCGTTCGACTCGCTCGGCCCGGTCGCGTCGGGTGCCGCCGACCTCGTGATCGGCGAGGCGACCGGCACCGCGATCGGCGCCTACGCCGACTCCCTGAAGAAGGGCTCCGGAGACCAGGTCGGCAAGCTGCTCAGCGGCCTGGATATCGCCGACCGGCTGTGGCGCACGTATGCGTTCTCGCAGAACGTCGACGTCAACGTGTTCGTCGCCGACGGGGACGGCCCGGTCCGCGGCGACCGCGTGCACAAGCCCACGGACGGCGACCGGAAGCGCGTGGCCTTCATCGCCGACGTCGGGCTCGACAAGGATGCCCGCGAGGCCCTGGAGAAGCAGCTCGAGGCTGCGAAGGACCACCAGTTCCAGGAGGCCATGCGGGCGTGCGCGTCGCTCCACGGCATCACGATTCCGAAGAACCCCTACGGGGACCTCGCCAAGGAGATGGAGGAATGGTCGGCCTACTGGACGCCGATGTGGCGCGGGCAGGAGGTCGTCTGGTACCACCCGCGCCGCATGGACCTGAAGCGCATCGACTTCGCGTCGGCAGGCGCGCTGCTCAAGGTCGGCATCGAGGACGAGTCCCGCAGGATCCACAACGACAAGCACTCGATCCAGTACTTCTCCGAGTACCCCGCCAAGGTCGAGATCGCGGCGCAGAAGCCTCCGAGCCCGGTGTCGGTCGCGAAGCTTGCCGCCGCGATCGCCGGCGCTCCGGGCGGGGACTTCGTCGGCCCCATCTCAGAGATGCTCGAGAGCCTGTTCCGGGCGGTCGCCAAGCCGACGGCCACCGGCAAGCTGATCGTCGAGGAGCACATGGAGAACCCGTGCGTCTTCCGCAGCGCCGGCGCACAGACGAGCTGCTGAGGACGGCCTAGGAAGCCGCAGCCTGCACGAGCAGGGGGCCCGCCCCCGCTGCGAGCAGCCGCCCGGCGAGCTCGCGCCCGAGCGCCGACGGGTCGTCGTCCGCCGCGCCCTCGAGGCGGTCCCTGATCCAGCTCGACCCGTCGGGCAGGCCGACGTAGGCCTCCACCGCGAGGCCGCCTTCGGTCAGGCGGGCGTGCGCCCCGACGGGCGTGTGGCAGGTCGCATCGAGCTCCGTCACGACCGCGCGCTCGGCGGTCAGCTCGACCAGCGCGGCGTGATCGGTCACCGCCTGCGCGAGCGCGGCGATCTCGGCGTCGCCGGTCCGCGCCTCGAGCGCGAGACAGCCCTGCCCCGGGGCGGGCGTGAACGTGCCCGCATCCACCGGCTCCCCCTCGTCCAGACCGAGCCGTTCGAGACCGGCCTTGGCCAGCACGATCGCGTCGTATTGACGCTCGCGCAGCTTGCGAAGACGGGTGTCCACGTTGCCGCGCATGTCCTCCACGGCGAGGTCGGGCCGCACCGCCAGGAGCTGCGAGCGCCGGCGAAGGCTGCTGGTCCCCACCACCGCGCCCTCCGGGATCGCCGCCACCCCGGCGGCGCCGCAGATCGCGTCGCGGGCATCCGCACGCGGCGGGACACCCACGATGGAGAGCCCCGGCGGCAGCTCGCCGGGCACGTCCTTCGCCGAGTGCACGGCCAGGTCGGCGCGGTCTTCGAGCAGCGCCTCCTCGATCTCCTTCACCCAGCGCGACTTGTCGCCCCCGCGCACGCCACGGTCGCCGGTGGTCTTCACCTCGACGAGCTCGATGCCGTCCGTATCGAGCAGCTCCGCGACGAGCCGCGCCTGCGCGAGCGCGAGCGCGCTGCCCCGGGTCGCGAGCCGAAGCGGCCGGCTCAGCCCGATCGCTTGCCCCGCTCGGCCCGCCGCTCGTCGAGCGACGTGACGTCGGCCTCCGGCTCGCTAAGCGGGCCGGTTTCGAGTCCGAACAGCTCGCGGAGCGCCTGGAGGTGCACGTAGCCGGTCTCGTCGTCGGCCGGGCGCTTGAGGCGGCTGGTCGGCTCGTGCAGCAGGCGGCTGATGACGGCGCGCGCCATCAGCTCGAGCCGGTCGCGGTCGGCGTCCGAGAGGGATTCCCAGCGGCCCTCGTTCTCGCGCAGGACCTGCCGCGCGATCTCCTCGCCGCGCTCGCGCAGCGCGGCGATCGTGGGCACGACGTCGAGCGTCGAGAGCCAGCGGTCGAATCGCTCCAGCTCGTCGTCGACGAGCGTGCGGGCGCGCGCCACCTCGGTGTCCTGCGCATCCAGGTTCCGCGCGACCGTCCGCTGGAGGTCGTCCATGTCGTAGAGCGTGATCCCGGGTACCTCGCGAACGCGGGGGTCGATGTCACGTGGCACGGCGATGTCGATGAGGAGCAGCGGCCGCCCCGCCCGCTGGTCGGTGACGAGCGCGAGCTCCTCCGCTCCCACGATCAGGTGCGGCGACGCGGTGCAGGACACGACGATGTCGGCGCCCACGATCTCGGTGGGCAGGTCGTCGAACCGGACCGCCTCGCCGCCGAAGCGCTGGGCCAGCCCGATCGCCCGGTCGTAGCGGCGGTTGGCGACGAACACGGTGCGCACGCCGCGCTCGGCCAGCGCCTTCGCCGTCAGCTCGCCGTTCTCGCCGGCGCCGATCACGAGCACGCGGCGCGTCTCCAGGTCGCCGAGCGCGTCCCGCGCCAGGTCGACCGCCACGCTCGAAACCGAGATCCGCGAGCGGCCGAGCGCGGTCTCGGTCCGCACGCGCTTGCCCGCGCCGAGCGCGTCGCGGAAGAGGCGGTTCGAGATCGGCCCGGTGGCGCCCTCGACGAGCGCGAGCTCGTACGCGCGCTTCACCTGGCCCTGCACCTCGGCCTCGCCGACGATCATCGAGTCGAGCCCGGCCGCCACCGAGAAGAGGTGGCGCACGGCGTCGGCGCCGCGCAGCGAGTAGAGCCGGCCGAGCAGCTCGGTGGGCCGGATGCCCGCCTGGCGCGAGAGCTCGGCGAGCGCGTGGTTCTCGGCTTCCACCGGATCGCTGGCCACGAGGTAGAGCTCGGTGCGGTTGCAGGTCGAGATCGCGACCGCCTCGTGGATCTCGGGCCGCGCCGTCAGGTCGCCCAGGATTCGCGCCGCGCGGCCCTCCGGCAGCGCGAGCCGCTCGCGCAGCGCGACCGGCGCGGTCTTATGGGACACGCCCAGTGCGAGGAGCGAGTCGTTCATTCCGGCCTCTTGTCCACCAGCTCGTTCAGCGTGTCGAGCTCCTTCTCAATGCGGGACAGCTTCGCCCCAATGATGGCGATGTAGACCACGACGAGTGTGACGAAGACGACGTAGGCGGCGGCGACGTAGTCGCCGCCCTCGGCGATCGGGAGTGGCATCAGGCCTGCGCTTCCAGCCGTCGCCGGAGCCGCTTGAGCTGCTCCGCGACGTGCTTGTTGGTGAGCTCGAGCTTCCAGAGCGTGGTGAACAGCAGCGCCACGGCGGCGATGCAGACGAAGAACGTGAGCCGCATGTCGCCGGGCATGTCGCCGCCCGTCTCCGACAGCACGCGCGGGTGCGTGTACTGCTCGGCCAGCCTCACCGCGACGAAGTTGAGCGGCACGAAGGCGCCGGCGGTGATCGCGAACACGGACGCGTAGCGCGACTGGCGCTCCGGGTCTGCGATCGAGAAGCGCAGCGGCTGGTAGCAGCAGTAGAGGAGGAACACGATCAGGTACGAGACCAGGACCGGCTCCTCCCACACCCACCAGTGGCCCCAGGCGGTCTTCGCCCAGATCGCCCCGGTCGCCAGCACCCCGACGCCGAGCATGATCGACAGGTGAATCGCGACGTAGGAGCGGACGTCCCAGCTCCGCTCGCCCGTGCGGAGGTGCTTGATCGCGAAGATGCCGCCGGCCACGAACCCGCAGAGCGTGACGATCGCGAGCGGAACGTGGACGTAGAAGATCTTCTGGCGGAAGCCCTGGTCGGCGTCCTCGGGCGCGTAGAAGAAGACGAGCACCATCGCGGCGAGCATGAACGCCGCCGTCACCCAGGCGAGCGCGCCCAACCGCTTTCCGAAGAGCACGCTAGTCATCCAGGAGGTAGTCGAAAACGGCCACTGAGACCAGCACGAACACCACATCGTAGAGCGCGAGGAATCCCAGCCATTTCGCGAGATCGTCCGGCGACTGGCCGGCCGCGAGGAGCGGCTCGGTGGCGCGCGCGGCAGCGATGACCACCGGCACGACCAGGGGCAGGAGGAGCAGCGAGACGATCAGCTCGCGGGCGCGCGTCTCGATCGCGAGCGCGGAGATCAGTGCGCCCACCGCCGCCAGCCCCAGGTTCGCGAGCAGCAGGATCGGCAGGAGCTCGGGCAGCGCGCCGTCGAGGCCGGGGCCGAGCAGGAGAAGGTCGAATGCCGGCAGCGCGACCAGCTCGAGCGCCGCGAGGTAGAGGAAGAGCGCCGCGGCCTTCGCCAGCCAGAGCGCCGTCAGGTCCACGGGTGCGAGGCGCAGCGCGGTGAACCCGCCCTGGTCGCGCTCGGCGACATAGAGGCGGTTCACCCCCAGCACGGTCGCGAGCAGGAGTGTCACCCAGATGACCCCGGTCGCGAGGTCGCCCTCCAGCGTGTCGCGGTCGAGCCCGAAGTGGAACAGCACGAAGACCGTGATCGAGAAGAGGACCATCGCGGGCACGGACTCGCGCGTGCGCAGCTCGACCGTGAGGTCCTTGCGCAGGATCGCGGCGGCGGCGGCAATCACCGGTAGAGCTCCTCCATCGGTGCGAGACGGCCGGCCTTCAGGCCGAGGGTCAGGTCCGCCTCCGCCTGTCCGGCGGGCACGTCGTGCGTGACCACGACGCGCGTCTTCCCGCTCGCGCGTCCGATGACCGGGTCCAGCAGCTCGACCGCGCCCGGGTCGAGGCCGGCCCACGGCTCGTCGAGTAGCAGCAGGGGCGGGTCGTGGAGCACCGCCCGTGCGGCTGCGACGCGCTGCACCATCCCGCGCGACAGCTCGGGAAGCGGGTCGTCGGCGCGCTCGGCCATCCCGACGGCGGCGAGCACTTCGTCGATGTGGCTGTCGGCAACCGAGTGCAGCCGCGCGTGGAAGCGCAGGTTCTCGCGCGGGGTCAGGTCGCGGTACAGCAGGGGTTCGTGCGCGACGTAGCCGACCTTGCCGCGCAGCTTCCACGCCTCGTCGGGGAGCGACGCGCCGAGCACGTTCGCACTGCCGGCATGGGGGCGCAGCAGGCCCGCGAGCACGCGCAGCAGGGTCGTCTTGCCCGCGCCGTTCGGGCCGAACACGACCATCGTCTGGCCCGCGTCGACCCGTGCGCTGACGCCATCGAGCGCGAGGCGCTCGCCGTAGCGGCGCACGACGCCCTCGAGCGCGATCATCGCTCGAGCGTCTCGGCTGCGTGGCGGAGGGTCGGCTCGACGATCGGCCAGGACTGCCCGATGGCCTTCGGCGAGCCCGGGAAGTTCACGATCAGGGTACGGCGGCGGACGCCCGAGATGCCGCGCGTGAGGATCCCGAGTGGCGTGTGGGCGCGCGAGTCGGCGCGGATCGACTCCGCGTAGCCCGGCGCCTCGCGCTCGATCACGTCCCGGGTGGCCTCCGGGGTCAGGTCGTCGGCCGTCAGGCCGGTCCCCCCGGTGGTGAACACGAACCGGACACCGTCCTCGTCGGCGAGCCGGCGCAACGCGGCGGCGATCGCCTCGCGGTCGTCGGAGACGATCTCGTGCGTGACATCGAGGCCGGCGCGCTCGCAGCACTCCACGAGGGCCGGCCCCGACACATCCTCGCCCTCGCCGCGCGCGAGCGAGGTCGAGATGGTCAGGACGGCCGCCCTCACGGCCCGGTCAGGTCAGAAGCTTGACGCAGGATCGGCGCAGTCCGTACTTCTCCGCCGACCGCTCCGCGCGGGCGACATGGGTCAACGAATGCCGGGCCCGCCGCCGCGCCTTTCGCGGGCGCTCGTGGGCGACGGCGCGCAGGTACTCGCGCAGCCGGTCGAGGGCGAGGTCCGTGTTGTTCACGAAGCGGAGGTACGCGCCCCGGCCGCCCTCGAAGGGCGGGTCGAGCCGGCCGAGCTCGCGGACGTACGGGCGCGAGGTCTGCACGAAGCGCCTGCCGTGCCGCACCAGCTTGTTCGCGTTCCCCTGCCGCGTGGCGCGGCGGAACTTGCGGACGTGTCGCCGCGTGGCGTCGGTCATCTCGGAGCAGATGGGCCCCGACTCGCGCACGATGTCCTCCTTGGTCGGCTCTTCCTCCTCCTGCGCGAGCGCGGCGGGCGCGCACAGCGAAGCGAGCGCCAGCAGGGCGAGAGTCAGCCGTCGAGTCATGTGCGTCGCCAGTCCTCCTTGCCGCCGGTCTTCTCGACGAGCTTGATCTCGCCGATCTCGACTCCGCGCTCGATCCCCTTGACCATGTCGTAGATCGTAAGCGCCGCCGCCGCCGCGCACGTCAGTGCCTCCATCTCGACGCCGGTCCGCGCGGTCGTGCGGGCCTCGGCGGTGATCCGCACTTCCGCGTCGGCCACATCGATCGCCACGTCGACGAAGGAGAGCGGCAGTGGGTGGCAGAGCGGGATCAGCTCGGAGGTGCGCTTCGCGGCCTGGATGCCGGCGATCCGCGCGGTGCCGATCACGTCGCCCTTGGGCGCGTCGCCGTCGCGGATCGCGCGCGCGGTGTCGGGCGACACGCGCACGAGCGCGGTCGCGACCGCCCGCCGGTCCGTGGCTTCCTTGCCGCCCACGTCCACCATCCGCGCGCGGCCGTCGTCGTCGAGGTGTGAGAGCTCGGCTATGCGGGGGTCGCGGTCCGCTGAGCGGCCGCGATCAGGTCGCGGACGGCCTGCTCGTCGCCACGACGCAGGAGCTCGACCGGGTCGGGGTCGCCGTTCACGATGCCCTCGAAGAACTCCTTGCGGTCCTGGTAGGTCGGCAGGCTGCCCTTGGCCCATCCGCGCGCCTCGTTCAGCAGCTCGGCCAACCGCGCGTACGGCTCACCGTAGGCCTCGCCGATCTCGCGCTTCAGCCGCTTTGCGAGCGCGGGGCTGGCGCCCGCGGTCGAGATCGCGATCGCCAGCGGGCCGGTGCGGTGGATGGCCGGCAGGATGAAGTTGCAGAGCGGCGGCACGTCCACCACGTTCACCAGCATGGCGCGCCGCTCCGCGTCCTCGAAGACGCGGATGTTCACGTCGGTGTCGCTCGTGGCGGCGATCGCGATGAACGTGGCCTCGAGGTCGCCCGTCTCGTATTCGCGCTGCTCCCACCGGATCGAGCCCTCGGCGGCGAGCTCGCGCAGTGGCGCGACCGCGTCGGGGGCGACCAGCACGACGTCACCGTCGCAGGCGAGCAGCCCCTCGACCTTCTCGAGCCCCACGTCGCCGCCGCCCACGACGACGCAGCGGCGGCCCGTGAGCTTCAGGCACGCGATGTAGAACGGGGTCTCGAGCATGCCCTGCACGCAGCTCTGGTCGCAGATGCCCTTCCTGAGCTGGCAGACGCATTCCTTGCCGGCGTAGGCCTGGGCGGGCATGGCACTGAGGGTACTTACCAGGGGGCCTGGCCCCCTGGTAAATGCGCGAGCTAGCGCCGGCCGGCGCCGCGCAGCATCTTGCGGCCGATCCGCACGAGCGGGAGCGCCCCCCGCTTGAGCGCCCCGAGCTTGTCGTCGTCGCGCCCGTAGAGCAGCTGGGCGGCGGCGTGGATGCCGGTGCCGAGCGACTCGTCGTACGGGTGCCACCAGAAGTTCTTCGTCAGCGACGGCTCCCACGCCACCTGCTTGACGTCCACGCACTCGTAGAGGCCGAACTTCGAGTGTGACCGGCCGAGACCGGAGTCCTTCACGCCGCCCCACGCGCACTGCATGGCGCCGTGCGTGTACATGTGGTCGTTGATCCAGACCATCCCGGACTGGATCCGCCGCGCGATCCGCTCGCCCTTCGCCCGGTCGGACGTCCAGACCGACGCGCCGAGGCCGAACTCGGAATCGTTGGCGAGATCGATCGCCTCCTCCTCGGACTCGACGGTCACGATCGGCACGACCGGACCGAAGATCTCCTCGCGCATGATCCGCATGTCCGGCTTCACGTTGGTGAGGACGGTCGGAGCGAACCACGGACCGTCGTCCACGGGCCCGCCGCACTCGAGTTTCGCGCCGTTCGCGACAGCGTCGTCCACCAGCTCGCGCACGAGCTCGAACTGATCGCGCGAGACCATCGGCCCGATCTCGGTGTCCCACTCGAGCGGGTCTCCGACGCGCAGCCGCTTGGCCCCCTCGACGACCCCCGCCGTGAAGCGGTCGGCCACCTCGCGCATCACGTAGACGCGCTCGATCCCGGAGCAGGTCTGGCCGGCGTTCGCGAACCCGCCCCAGAGACAGCCGGAGATCGCGTTCTGGAGGTTGGCGTCGGCGAGGACGAGCTGCGGATCCTTGCCGCCCAGCTCGAGCACGCAGCCCTTCATGCGCTCGGCGCACGCCAGGCCGACTCCGCGGCCCACGTCGACCGACCCCGTGAAGAAGATCTTCGCCGCGCTCGACTCGACCAGCGCTTGGCCGACCTTGCCGCCGCCGTGGACGGTGCGGACGAGTCCCTCCGGCACACCCGCGCGCTCGAACACGTCGCGGATCTGCTCCCCGATCAGTGGTGTGAGCGAAGCCGGCTTCAGCACCACCCCGTTGCCGGCCATCAGCGCCATCGCGACCTCGCCGAACGGGATCGACCACGGGTAGTTCCACGGCGCGATCACGCCGACCACGCCGAGCGGCTCGTAGAAGAGGCGGTGGCGCTTCTGGAGCAGGAAGAGCTGCGGCGTGCCCACGCGCTCGTCCGCAAGCACCTTCGGCGCCTCGTCGGCCAGCCAGTGGAGCCCGTCGATTGTCGGCACGAGCTCCATCACGTAGGCCTCGTTGCGCGGCTTGCCCTGCTCGCGCGCAAGCAGCGCGGAGAGGCCGTCGAGCCGGTCGATGATCACCTGCGCCGCGCGGCGCATGTAGCGGCCGCGCTCCTCGAGCGGGAGCTGGGCCCAGAACGGCTGCACGCCGGCCACGTCGTCGACCACCGACTGCACCTGGTCGGGGGTGATGGTGGGGACCGACCCGATCGGATCCCCCGTCGCCGGGCTGAGCGACTGGAGGACGTGGCCGTTGGTCCGGGCGCCGGCTGCTGTGCTCTTCGTGGCGGCTTCCATCCCGCCCATTATGCGCCCGACGGAGCTCAGGCGGCCCAGCGCGCTCGCGCGGGCAGCTTCGCGTAGACCACGGCGTGGCCGTCCTCGGTCGTGCGCATGGTCGGGCCGATCGACGCGAGCAGGCGCATCACGACCGGGCTCGAATCGAGCATCTCCGCCTTCAGGTGCGTGGCGCCGCGCGAAAGCGCGAGCGAGGCGATCGCCTCGGCCAGCAGGCTGCCGATGCCGCGGCTCTGGTGCTCCTCCTCCACGACCAGGCCGAGCTCGGCGACGGTCGTCGCGTCGAGGGACACGTCGCCGAGGCCGATCACCTCCTCGCGACCGTTCTCGCCGGGGGTGGTGGCGGCGATCACGAGGCGCTGGCGCGGGTCGTAGAAGGTGAAGTGGTCGATCACGGCCTCCGGGACGCGCGGCATAGGAGACAGGAAGCGGCGCTGACGCGTCTCGGGCGCGAGCCGCTCGAGGAACTCGCGGACGCCGCGCCGGTCGCTCGGGCGTGTCAGGCGCAGGCGGACGCTGGCGCCGCCGTCGAGACGGTGTGTCGTCGCGAGCAGCGTGCCGGAGTCGGCGAGTCGGGTGTCGGGAGTACCACGAGCCATGTGATCCAGCTTGGGGGCATGGCCTCAAGCCTTTGTGAAGAGATCGGCAACAACGGCCGTCTGCCCTTCCCTTGTGTGACCGACGTCACTCAGCGTTGCCGCGTGCACGCCTGATTGCAGCCAGCCGCTCGCGCAGTTCGCGCTCCGCGCCGTGCTCGGAGAGCTCGAGAAAGCGCTCACCCGCCGCCTCCGGCGGCATCAGGTCCTGCGGCGAGACGCCCTCCGGCCGGTCATGTGGGTAGTCGTAGCCCTCGCCGTGGCCGAGGTAGCGGCGCGGCAGGTCGTAGCCGGCGCTGCGCAGGTGGTCCGGCGGCATTGGCGCGCCGTGCTCGCGCACCCAGGCGCGCGCGGCCTTCAGCGCCTTGTACGACGCGTTCGACTTCGGCGCGAGCGCGAGGTAGACGGCGGCCTGGGCGAGGTTGTGAGCGCACTCGGGCAGGCCGACGTGCTCGACCGCGTGGGCGGCGGCGACGGCGATCTCGAGCGCACGCGGGTCGGCGTTGCCGATGTCCTCGCTCGCGAGGATGACCATGCGCCGGGCGATGAAGCGTGCGTCCTCGCCGCCCTCGAGCATGATCGCCAGGTACAGCAGCGACGCGTCCGGGTCCGAGCCGCGGGTGGCCTTGATCCAGGCCGAGATCGTGTCGTAGTGGCGGTCGCCGCCCTTGTCGTAGAGCACGGCCTTTCGCTGCATCGCGTCCTCGGCGACCTGCAACGTCAGGGGTCCGTCCCCGATTGTTGCGGCCGCTACCTCGAGCGCCGCCAGCGCCGCACGCGCGTCGCCGCCCGAGCGTGCCGCGAGGAACTCGAGCGCCTCCTCGTCCACCCGGGCGGCCACGTCGCCCACGCCGCGGTCGTCGGCGAGCGCGCGGCGGAGCAGCGTCAGCACGTCCTCCTCGCCGAGCTTGCGGAACTCGTACACCTGCGCGCGCGAGACGAGCGCCGAGTTCACCTCGAAGTACGGGTTCTCCGTGGTCGCGCCGATCAGGGCGATCAGGCCCTCCTCGACCGCCGGGAGCAGCGCGTCCTGCTGAGCCTTGTTGAACCGGTGGATCTCGTCGAGAAAGAAGACCGTGCCCTCGCCGCTCGTGCGCCGCCGGTGCTCGGCCCGCTCCAGCACGTCGCGCACCTCCTGCTTGCCGGCGTTGACCGCCGACGCCTCCTCGAACGCCGCGCGCGCGTTTCGCGCCAGCACGCGAGCCAGCGTGGTCTTGCCGGTGCCGGGCGGGCCGTAGAGCACCATCGAGTGCGGCCGCCCCTCCTCGATCGCCGAGCGCAACGCCGAACCGGGGGCAAGCAGGTGCTCCTGGCCGACGAACTCGTCTAGCGACTCCGGGCGCATCCGGGCCGCGAGCGGCTGGTCGCCCGTCGGCACGCGCGTCTGGCCGCGCGGCTCGTCGCCGGCGTCGAAGAGCTGGTCCGTCACGGCGGCCACTCCATCGGAACCTGCCTCCAGTCGCGCGACCAGCCCGCCGCCGGATACGCCTCCTTCGGGTCATCCGATGGCTGCGACGCCGATGCGCCGTACTTCGCGGCGAGCTCGTCGACCGGGTAGTGCACCTTCTCCCGGTCGCTTCGCGCGCCCACCATCAGGATCACGCCGGGGCCGACGAACACGTGCGTGGCCTCCGGCGGGCAGTGGACGAAGTCCCACTTCCGCAACTGGCGCTCCTCGCCCTCGATCAGGACCTTCGGGGTGCCGTCCAGCACTAGAAAGTCCTCTTGGAGGTTTTCGCGGTGGTACAGGCAGTTCGGGACGTCGTCGTCCAGCACCGCGACATTGATCGCGAAGTGCGGGAACTCGAACTCCTCGCTCTCGAAGATGGCGTGCTGCACGCCCTTCTTGCGAGTCCAGCCGACCGCATCGGCCACGTTGACGACGAACCAGCCCTCTGTCGCCGGCTCGCGGCCGGCATTCGTCTCCTGCATCTGAGCTTCGCGCATAGCCGCAGTATCGTCCCTCGCCGATGCCCGAACCGGCACAGCTCGAAGGCCGGACGACCGAGCTGCTGCAGCGGCTGATCCGGTTCAACACGGTGAATCCGCCGGGCGACGAGCAGGCGGCGCAGGAGTTCCTGCGCGACACGCTCGCGGCCGCGGGGTTCGAGTGCGAGCTGCTCAGCGCCGTCGCGGGCCGGCCGAACCTGATTGCCAGGCTGCGCGGTCAGGGCGACGGCCCGACGCTCTGCCTCTGCGGCCACGTGGACACCGTGCTCGCGGACCCGGCCGACTGGTCGGTTGATCCCTGGTCGGGTGAGCTGCGCGACGGGCAGGTCTGGGGCCGGGGCGCGCTCGACATGAAGAGCCAGGTGGCCGCCGAGGTGGTCGCGGCCTGCGCACTCGCGGAGGAGGGCTGGCGTCCCGCCGGCGAGCTGCTTGTCGTGATCACCGCCGACGAGGAGGCGGGGGCCGAGCAGGGGGCGCAGTGGCTGTGCACCGAGCACCCGGACAAGGTGCGCTGCGACTACATGGTCAACGAGGGCGCCGGTGAGATCGTCCACTTCGGGGGCCGGCGCGTGTACGGCGTATGCGTCGCCGAGAAGGGCGTCTTCCGCTTCACGATCACGACCGAGGGCCGCGCCGGGCACGCGTCGATCCCGCGCATCGGCGACAACGCGCTCACGAAGCTGGCGCCCCTGCTTCAGGCGATGCGCGACCGCCAGCCGTCACTCGAGCTGAGCCCCGAGCCCGAGTCGCTCCTGAGCGCGCTCGGCCTCGACCCCTCCGACCCGGACGCCGCCCTCCGCGAGGCGGCGGCTACCGACCCCCGCGTGGCGGTCATCGTCGAGCCGCTCCTCGGGGTCACGCTGACGCCGACCATGGTCCACGCGTCCGACAAGATCAACGTCATCCCGGCGCAGGCCTCGGTCAAGGTGGACTGCCGCGTGCCGCCCGGCCTCGGCCGTGACCACGCGGTCGCCAAGATCCGCGAGGTGCTGGGCGAGGACGGCTTTTCGATCGCCTTCGACGAGCAGGTCATCGGCAACCGCTCGCCGATCGAGACGCCGCTCATGGATGCCATCGACGGCTGGGTCGAGGAGGTGGATCCCGGTGCGCAGGTGGCCGCCACCGGCCTGCCGGGGTTCACGGACTCGCGCTGGTGGCGCGAGGCGTTCCCGGAGTGCGTGGCGTACGGGTTCTTCCCGCAGCGCGAGATGGACCTGTTCGAGGCCGCGCCCCTCGTACACGGCGCCGACGAGCGCGTGCCGGTCGCCGACCTGGGCTTCGCGGCCGGCGCCTACGTCCACATCTGCCGGGAGCTCCTGTCGTGAGCGAGGAGAAGCTCCGCCTGGGCGGCATGGCGCTCCGCAACGGCCTGCTCGTGCACGGGCCCACGCACTGGTCGGCCGCGGTGCGGACGAAGGGCGGCGAGGTGAAGGTCGCCTCGGGACGCAAGCCGACCCTCGGCGGCGCCCTCGACGGTGTCCCCGGACTGCGCGGCGTCGCCCGCCTGGGCGAGGCCTTCGCGGTGATCCCGCTCGTGAAGCGCTCGCTGCCCGAGGCACGCCTTCCGATGCAGGACGTGCGCACGCTGGCGGCGATGGCGGGCGCAGCGGTGGCCGGGCGCGCGCTCCGCGGGAGCGGCCCGCGCACCTTCGCCACCGAGGCGGGCGTCGCGCTCCTCAGCCTGGCTCCGGCGATCCTCGCGCTGCGCCAGGGCGAGCTGGCCTCCTGGCACGGCGTCGAGCACAAGGCGATCGCGGCCTACGAGCAGGACGGTGAGACGGCCGACGCGACCAAGGAGCACGACCGCTGCGGGTCGAACCTCGTCGCGCCGATGCTGGCCGCCACCGCGGCGGGCAGCGTCGCGGTCCGCAAGGCGGGTCTGAGCGGCCCCGCGGCGGAGGGGGCGGTCGCGCTGGGAAGCCTGGCGTTCGCGGTCGAGGTCTTCGGCTGGTCGGAGCGGCATGCCGACACCGCGCTCGCCAAAGCGCTTCGCCGACCCGGCTACGAGATCCAGCGGCTCGTCGGGACGCGCGAGCCGAGCGCGGAACAGATCGAGGTCGGCCAGGCCGCGCTCGCGGAGATCCTGCGGCGCGAGGCGCACGCGGCCTAGGGTCGCGACCCCATATTTGGCTTTCTGGACGTTTGTTCGTAGAGGTTCGGGCCGTAGTCGCCGACAATGATCAGGTGACCAACGTCATCGCCTTCTCGTGGGACGGCATGCAGACCTGGATGCTGACCTGGCTGCCGCTGATCTTCATGGGCCTGATCGCCGGGACCCTCGTCTTCATGCTCGTCCGCATGTCGGGGAACCTGCGGACGAAGCCGCAGGAGATCAAGCCCGACTCGAGCTCATCGATCCGCTGGGAGGACGTCGCCGGCGCCGAGGAGGCAAAGGAGGAGCTGCGCGAGATCGTGGACTTCCTGCGCGACCCGAAGCGGTTCAAGTCGCTCGGCGCGACGGTGCCGAAGGGTGTGCTGCTCCACGGCCCGCCCGGCACCGGCAAGACGCTGCTCGCGAAGGCGGCGGCGAACGAGGCCAACGCCAAGTTCTTCGCTCAGTCCGCGTCGTCCTTTGTTGAGATGTTCGTCGGCCTCGGCGCGGCGCGAATCCGGCGCCTGTTCCGGGAGGCGCGCAAGAACAAGCCGGCCATCATCTTCATCGACGAGCTCGACGCCGTCGGGGCCACGCGCGGCACGCAGGACGCCTCCGGAGAGAAGGACCAGACGCTCAACCAGCTTCTCGTCGAGATGGACGGCTTCGGCGGCTCCGACGAGGTCGTGGTGATCGCCGCGTCGAACCTGCTCGACAAGCTCGACCCCGCGCTCCTGCGACCTGGCCGACTGGATCGCCAGATCTTCGTCTCCCCGCCCGACATGACCGGGCGCGTCGAGATCCTGAAGGTCCACACCCGCAACAAGCCGCTCGACCCGAAGTGCGACCTCGACGTCGTGGCGCGCCAGACGAGCGGGCTGACCGGCGCCGACCTGGCCAACATCTGCAACGAGGCAGCGATCTTCGCCGGCCGCGAGGGCCGCGGAGTCATCAGGACGGAGGACTTCAACGGCGCGCTCGAGCGCGTGGTGGCGGGCATGGAGTCGCGTCGCGTGATGAACGACCACGAGAAGAGCGTCGTCGCCTACCACGAGGCCGGCCACGCGCTCTGCTCAGAGCTGTTGGCCTCGGTCGAGAAGGTCCACAAGATCTCGATCGTGCCGCGCGGCCGGGCCCTCGGCTACACGCTGAACCTCCCGGAGGAGGACCGCTACCTCAAGTCCAAGGAGGAGCTGACCGACTACCTCGTCGTGCTCCTGGGCGGCCGCGTCGCCGAGCAGATCGTCTTCGGCTCGATCACGACGGGCGCCTCCGACGACCTCAAGAAGGTGAACGAGATCAGTCGCGCGATGGTCGCCGAGTACGGCATGGGCAACTCGATGAGCTCGCGCCGGCTGGCGATCGACGACTACGCGATCTCCGACAACACGCGCCAGATCGTGGACGAGGAGCAGGCCGACATCACCGACGTCGCCTACCGGCGCGCGCACCACCTCATCACCGGCCATCGCAATCTGCTCGAGGAGCTCGCCAAGACGCTGCTCAAGCAGGAGGTGATCGAGCGCGAGGACATCGAGCGCATCGTCGGGCAGAAGCGCATCACACCGCTCGAGCCCGCCGAGCCAGGCCCCGCGCTGATCGCGGCGGCCAAGCGCCACCCCGCCGCTGACTAGACTGCGCCCCGGTTTGTTCGGGCGCATCGACCATGTCGGCATCGCCGTTTCCTCGATCGAGGAGTCGATCGGCCTCTACGCGAACTCGTTCGAGATGGCCGAGCAGCATCGCGAGACGGTCGAGGAGCAGGGCGTCAATGCCGTGCTGCTCGAGGTCGGCGAGGGCCACATCGAGCTGATCGAGCCGCTCTCGCCCGACTCCGGCGTTGCGAAGTTCATCGAGCGCAAGGGCGAGGGGATCCACCACGTCGCGTACCAGACCGAGGACATCGACACCGCTCTCGAGCGGGTGAAGGCGGCCGGGCTGCGCCTGATCGACGAGGAGCCGCGCGCCGGCATCCGCGGCAGCCGCGTGGCGTTCCTCCACCCGAAGACGACCGGCGGCGTCCTGACCGAGCTGGTGGAGCCCGCGCACTGATGGCCGACCTTCGGACAAAGGTCGACATCGGCTTCACCGGCGGCCAGGTGCTCGCGCTGCGGGTCGAGAAGGAAGTGTTCGACACGCTGCGCAAGGCGGTCGAGGGCGAGCAGCGCTTCTACGACCTCGACGCGGGCGACTCGACCGTCACCCTCGACCTGTCGCAGGTGGTCTACCTGCGGGTCGAGACCGAGGATCACCGCGTCGGGTTCTGACGAGTCGTTGCTCGTTGCTCGTTTCTCGTTGCTCGGTGAGCACGGGGGGATCTGGTTCGTCATCGCTCTTCTTGCGCGGCGTCGGGACGCGGCTCGGACCGTTGCGATCGCCTATGGCGCGAACCAGCTCGTCAAGGTGATCGTTCGGCGTAGGCGGCCGCCCGTCGAGGGCCGCCTGACCGGCACGCTCTCCGACCTCTCCTATCCATCGGCCCACACCGCCACGTCGGTGGCGGGCGCACGGCGGCTGTCCGAGACGCTCCCGGCCGCGCCGCTGTGGGTTCTCGCGGCCGCCCTCGCCGGGTCGCGCCTCTACCTGCGCGTTCACCACCCCTCCGACATCGCGGCCGGCGCCGCGCTGGGCGGTGCCGTCGCCGAGCTCACGCGATGAAGGTCGGGATCGTCGGGCTCCCGAACGCCGGCAAGTCATCGCTCTTCAACGCGCTCACGAAGGCGGGTGCCGAGGCGGGCAACTACCCGTTCACGACCGTCGAGCCGAATGTCGCGATCGTCCCGGTGCCCGACGAGCGCCTCGACCGTGTCGCGGAGACGGTGGGCGCGAGGCCGGTCGTGCACGAGACGATCGCCTTCCACGACATCGCCGGGCTCGTGCGCGGCGCGCACTCGGGTGAGGGGCTCGGCAACAAGTTCCTCGCGAACATCCGCGAGACCGACGCGATCCTCCACGTCGTCCGGGCGCACGATGACGCGCAGGTGGTCCATCCCGAAGGCCGTGTGGACCCGGCGGCGGACGTGGACACGATCGAGACCGAGCTGCTCTACGCGGACCTCGAGCAGGCCGAGCGCCGGCTCGAGCGCGTGGCGAAGCAGGCGAAGTCGCGCGACAAGACGCTCGTTGCGGAGGAGGGGTGGCTGCGCGACCTGGTCGACGGCCTCCAGTCCGGGCGTCCCGCGCGCGAGTTCCCGCCGCCCGCGGCCGCGCCGGAGGCGCTCCGCAACCTCCATCCGCTCACGGCGAAGCCCGTCCTGTACGTGGCGAACGTGGGCGAGGACGGCGCGCTCGAGCCGCCGCCAGAGCTCGCGGCTCGCGGCCGGGCCCTCGCGGTCAGCGCACGGATCGAGTCGGAGCTCGCCGAACTCGACGACGCCGAGGCCGCCGTCATGCGCGCGGATCTCGGTGTGAGCGAGTCGGGTCTCGAGCGGATCATCAAGGGGGCGTTCGAGCTGCTCCACCTGCTCTCGTTCTTCACGGCGGGCGAGGCGAAGGAGGCGCGCGCGCACGCTGTTCCGCGCGGCACCACCGCATGGCAGGCCGCCGGCAAGATCCATTCCGACATCCAGCGCGGCTTCGTGCGCGCGGAGGTCGTTCCGTGGGACGTGCTGGTCGAGGGCGGCGGCTACGCCGGCGCGCGCGACCGCGGCGCGCTGCGCCTCGAGGGCCGCGACTACCCGGTGGCCGACGGCGACGTAATAACGATCAAGTTCACGCCCTAGAGGCCGGCTACGCGTCGGCGGCGCGGCGGAGGCCGCGCATGGCGAACAGTCCGAAGAAGAGCGCGAGCCCGGCGAGCGCAGCAAGCGCCTTCCAAGTGTGCGCCCAGTCGACGCCGTAGACCGACATCTGGCGGACGCCCTCGACGATGAAGCGCACCGGGTTGTAGCGGGCGACCTCCTGGTACCAGCCCGTGAGCAGGTCGAGCGGCGCGTAGGCGGTCGTGAACAGCACCATCATGAAAGCCCCCGCCTGCATCAAGGGCGCCGCCTGCTGCGTTCGGAAGTAGAGCGCGAGGATGATCGCGTAGCAGGCGACCGTCGCCGCGAACGCGGCGGCGAGGGCGACGGCCAACAGCAGCGCGTCCACGCCCTGGATGCCCACCCCGAACGCGATGGCGATGGTGATCACCACAGTGATCGGCATCAGGGAGCGAAGGCTCGCCGAGAACACATGCCCGGCGAGCAGCGAGCTCCGTGACAGCGGCGACACGTAAAGCCGATCGAACCATCCCTGCTCGATATCGCGCGCGAGGTTCACACCGGTCGCGGCGCCCGAGAACGTCGCGCTCTGCATCACGCTGATCGGGAGGATGAACGCCATGAAGTCGCTCGTAGAGAACCCGGGGAGCAGCGTGAGCTTCCCGAACACGGCCGTCAGCCCGAGCAGGAACAGGGTGGGCGCGGCGATGCCAGGGATCGCCGCGCCGGGAACGCGGATCACCTCGTTGATCGCGCGCCGCATGAGAAGCCACGTGCCGCGCATCAGCCGGCGAGCCTCTTCCTGAGACCCCACACGCTCAGCGCCGCGCCCAGCGCCATCACGCCGGCGATCGCAAGCATCCCCTTGAGCACCGGCCCTGCGGAGATGTCCGACACGATCGGGTCGCGGATCCCCTCCGCGATGAAGCTCATCGGGTTCCAGTCGGAGATGGACCTCGCCGGCTCGAGCAGCAGGTCGGCCGGGAAGAACGCCGACGAGAGGAAGATGATCACGAAGACGATCGGGAAGATCCCCTGCACCACGCTCACCGTGCCGCTGCGGAGCGCGAGCGCAGCCCCGAAACCACCCCACGCCGCCGCGCAGGCCGACGCCATGAGGACGACGAGCAGCGCGCCCAGCACGCCACCCTGGATCTCCGCGCCGAAGAGGAGGCCGATCGATACGAACCAGATGCCCGAGATGACGCCCATCACGGCGGTCGAGGCGAGCCGGCCGACGACGATCGCAGTCCGTGAGATCGGTGACGCGATCAGGCGGTCCATGAATCCCGACTCGATGTCCAGCGCGAGCGCGATGCCGCCGCTGACCGCGGAGAGCATGGTCGACTGGACGATCGCGCCCGCGAGCTCGAAGTCGAGAAACCCTGCGACGTCGGGGAACGCCGGGATGTCCGTGGCACGCCCGGCCCCGCCGACGTTCACCGCCAGGAAAAGCGTCGGGAAGATGAGGATCGGCATGAGGAACTGAGGCCGGCGGAATGCCTGCCTGAGCGAGCGCATCGACAGCGCCGCTACGACGCGCGCGTTCGCGACTACGCCGGGCGAGGGCCGAAGTCGTGCTCCCACTCCGCCGGTCAAGCGGGTTCCGGCTCCGGCTGTTGCTCCTCGGCGTCCGCCCCTTCGAGGTGGCGGCCAGTCTTCGCGAGAAAGACGTCGTCGAGCGACGGCTCGACCAGATGCAGGTCATGAACCGCGATCCCGGCTTCATCCAGCGCGCGGATGATCGGGGCTATCCCGGCCGCGCCCTCCTCGAGCGCGACCACTGTCACCCCATCCTTCGGCGGCAGCGGCTCGCCGAAGCGGCTCAGCACCTGCTCGCACGCCTCCGGGCTGCCCTCGGCGAGCTTCAGCTCGAGCCGCGGCTTCCCGACCTGCGCCTTCAGCTGGCTCGGTGTCCCCTCGGCCGCCATCCGGCCCTCGTCGATGATCCCGACGCGGTCCGCGAGCTGGTCGGCCTCCTCCAGGTACTGGGTGGTCAGGAAGACGGTCGTCCCTTCGTCGTTCAGCTTCCGGACCTCCTCCCAGATCGCGGCGCGGCTGGCCGGGTCGAGCCCGGTCGTCGGCTCGTCCAGGAAGAGCACGGACGGCTCGTGCACGAGCGCGGTTCCGAGGTCGAGCCGCCGGCGCATGCCGCCCGAGTACGTGCCCACGCGGCGGTTGGCCGCGTTCGTCAGGCCGACGCGCGCGATCAGCTCGTCGCCGCGGCGCCGCGCCTCGGCCTTCGGGATCCCGTGGAGGGTTCCCTGCAGCTCCATGAGCTCGCGCCCGGTCATGAGCGGGTCCAGCGCGGCCTCCTGAAGCGCGACGCCGATCGCCCGCCTGACCTTGGCGGACTCCTTCACCACGTCGAACCCGGCGACGGTCGCGCTGCCGCCGGTCGGGCGGAGGAGCGTCGTGAGCATCCGCACTGTCGTGGTCTTGCCGGCGCCGTTCGGCCCCAGGAAGGCATAGATCTCGCCCTCGGCGACCTCGAGGTCGACACCCTGAACGGCCTTGACGCCGCCGTCGAAGGTGCGTTCCAGGCTGTTGACTTCGATCGCGGCCAAGCCGCTCATCCTAGGGAGGCGGAGGGCTCGGCTATGTGACCTGCGTCAGCCGGAGCACGGGGACTCGACGGATGCCCGCGGTCTTCTCCTCGTACATCCCGTAGCCCTCGTAGACCTGCTTCGCCTTCGCGTACAGGGCGTCGCGCTCGGGGCCCTCCACCTCCGCCGCCCGGTAGCGCTCCGAGCGCCCGCCGGCGGTGAGCGTGACCTCGTCCGCGGCCATCACGTTGTGGTACCAGGCGGGCAGCTTCGGGCGGCCGAAGCTCGACGCCATCAGGATCACGTCGTCGCCCTCGGTGAAGTAGACGAGCGGCACCGTGCGCTCGACTCCGCTCCTTCGGCCCGGCGCTGTCAATAGCACCGTGGGCATGGCGCCGAAGGTCAGGCTCAGGCGCCCGCCCGTCGCGCGCATCAGCTTCGGGTCGATTCGTGCGGCGACGTTGATCCCGTACCAGAGGCCCGCCTTCGACATCGCGAATGGCAGCAGCGCGCGCTTCAGCCGCGCTGGCGGCCGGCCGGGATCGACCCTGGGTATCGCCACGCGCCTAGCGTACGCGCACGGTGGGGCCGGCATCGCCGGCCGAGAGCACCCGGTATACGCCGCGCGTCCGGACCGGGATCCGGTAGCGCCCCGAGCGGCCGAGGCGGTCCTCGTCGACGCGCTTCCAGCCGTCCTCTGTGCGGCGCTCGAGCACGACCTGCGCGCCGGGGCGCGCCGGGGTGATGCTGCCCGCGATGTCGCGCGCCCGGGCACGCGAGCCGGCGCCCGCGACCGCTGCGCCGGCGGTGGAGCCGCGCGAACGGATCCGCTTGAACCGCTCGGGCGCGTCGCGGAGGACCAGCGCGGCACGGATGCCGCTCCAGCCGTGCAGGCGGCGCTTCCCGGCTGTCCCGCGGAAGACCGCGTAGACGATGCGGCCGGAGACGCCGCGCCTCTGCACCTTCACCGACCGCAGGGTGCCGACGCCGAGCGAGGCGCCCAGGGCACGCGCGCTGTAGCCGAGCTGCCAGCGGTGATACGGCGAGAAGCGGTCCCACGGATCGCGCACGCCGCGGATGTAGGCGAGCCGCGAGCCGCCCGTGAAGATGTTCTCGATGTCCTCGGTGTGGCCGCCGGAGGTGGAATGGAAGTACGCGACGATGACCTTGCCCCTGTGCTTGAGCACCACGCCGCGGGTCTTCGCCACCGCGCGGTTCGTACTCGGCTGCTCGGCGCTGTACCCGCCGTAGACCTGTGAGGCGGTCGTGTCGTAGTGGTCGAAGACGGCGTTGCCGGTGCCCGTGCCGAGCGCGTACGAGCGCGCGGCGACGGCCTGCGCCTTGAGCGCCTCGATCGGCCAGCTCGCCGGTGACTCGAGCGGCACGACCCCGCGGATGTAGTTCTCGAGCTCGACCTTGTTCACCGCGGTCACGCCGCCGGACAGGCCGGGGCGGTACTCGATCACGTCGCGGTAGGTGCCCTTGCCGGCCACGCTGACGCGTCCGCCGGGGCCCATCACGCGCAGGACGCCCGCCTTGGCCGCGACCCGCTTGCCGCGCGGGTTGCGGACCACGATCCGGGAACCCTTGCGGTGCACGCTGTAGGCGCGGCGTGCGCTGACGCGGTGGCGGCCGACCCGGTTGGCGCCGCTGAAGGTGCTCTGCGGCACGCTCGCCAGGAGCAGCACGCGCACCGTGCCCTTCGCCTTGCCGAACCGGGTGTTCCGGTAGTAGTGGCTGACGATCTTGCGGTAGCCGCGGCCGGCGCGAGCCTGGCCGTAGGCGCCGTACTGGCTCATGCCGAGGCCGTGGCCCCAGCCGCCGCCCTTGACGACCCAGCGGGTCTTCGCCTCGGCCGACACGGCCGTGGGCAAGGTGAGGAGGGCTGTGATGAGCAGCAGTCGTCGCATGTCGAGGTGAGGGACCCCCGCCGGGAGTGGGCACCCTCTCCTGACGTTATCGGCACAGGTTCAAGAACCTTTGAGGGCGGTAAGTTGCGTTTCGATGGCCAAGCGCAAGGCGTCAGACGTCTTCGTCGAGTGCCTCGAGGCCGAGGGCGTCACCCACGTCTTCGGGATCCCGGGCGAGGAGACGCTCGACCTGAACCAGTCGCTGGCCGATTCCTCGGTCGAGTTCGTTCCGGTCCGGCACGAGCAGGGCGGCGCCTACATGGCCGACGTCTACGGCCGCCTGACGGGGCGCCCGGGTGTCTGCCTGGGCACGCTCGGGCCGGGGGCGCTCAACCTGGTCACCGCGGTCGCCGATGCCTACCTCGACCGTGCGCCGCTCGTCGCGCTCACCGGTCAGAGCGACCTCGAGCGCATGCACAAGGAGTCCCACCAGTACGTGGACCTGCTGCGCGTAATGCGGCCGATCACGAAGTGGAACGCCCGCCTGTCGGACCCGAACATCATCCCCGAGGTCGTCCGCAAGGCGTTCAAGACGGCGGAGTCGGAGAAGCCCGGCGCGACGCACATCGAGCTGCCGGAGGACGTCATGGAGGCCGAGCTCGACGCGGAGCCGCTGCCGCGCCGGACGCCGGTGCAACCCGAGCCGGCCGCGCGCGAGCTGCTGAAGGCGGCCGACCTCGTGCGGGGAGCGCTCAACCCGGTGGCGCTGGCGGGGAACGGCGTGGTCCGCGGCGGCGCGGCGCCCGCGCTGCGCGAGTTCTGCCGGGCGACCGGGATCGCTGTGGCCTCCACGTTCATGGCCAAGGGGCTGCTGCCGTACGACGACCCGCATATGCTCGGGTCGGTCGGCCTGCAGTCGGGCGACTACAGGATGGCGGGCTTCGAGGAGGCGGACCTCGTGCTGGCGATCGGCTACGACCTGGTCGAGCACGCGCCGAAGCACTGGAACCCCGGTGGCGACAAGACGATCATCTGCATCGACTCGCTGCCGGCCGAGATCGACGCGTACTTCCTGCCGGAGGTGGAGCTCGTCGGCGACATCTACCACATCCTCGCGCGCCTCTCGGAGGAGTGCCGGCACGTCCCGCACGCGGGCGGATCGAGCCGCCTCCGCGACGTCGTCCAGGGCCGATTTGCCGCCGCGAAGGACGATGCCGAGTTCCCGATGCACCCGCCGCGCGCCCTGTACGAGATCCGCCAGGCGCTCGGCCGCGAGGACATCCTGATCTCAGACGTGGGGCTGCACAAGCTGTGGATCGGGCGGATGTTCCCGGCGTTCGAGCCGAACACGGTGCTGATCGCCAACGGGTTGGCCGGGATGGGTTTCGCGGTCCCCGCGGCGATCGCCGCAAAGCTCGTACATCCGAAGCGCAAGGTGGTGACGGTGAACGGCGACGGCGGCTTCCTCATGAACTGCCAGGAGCTCGAGACCGCGCGCCGGCTGAAGACCCCGTTCGTCAACGTCATCTGGGAGAACCACCAGTACGGATCGATCGTCTGGAAGCAGGACAAGAAGTTCGGCCGCCACTTCGGCGTCGACTTCACCAACCCCGACTTCGTGCAGCTCGCCGAGTCGTTCGGGCTTCCCGCGTGGCGGTGCGAGTCCGTCGAGGACTTCCCCGCGCGGCTCACGCACGCGCTCGGGCTCGACCTGCCGTCGGTGATCGTGCTGCCCATTGACTACTCGCTCGACGTTGCGATCGATGCGGAGCTGGGTACCGAGACGGTGGCCACATGAGCGACGAAGCCGCCGTACTCGACAGGGTCCCGAAGCAGCTGCTGGTTGGCGGCGAGTGGATCGACGGGGCGGAGGGGACGCTGCCCGTCGAGGACCCGGCGACCGAGGAGACCCTGGTCGAGGTCGCCGATGCGTCGCCCGACGATGCGATGAAGGCGCTCGACGCCGCGGTCGAGACCCAGAAGGAGTGGCAGAGCACGCCGCCGCGCGAGCGCGGCGAGATCCTCCGCCGGGCCTGGGAGGAGATCACCGAGCGCGCGGACGAGCTGGCGCTGCTGATGACGCTCGAGATGGGGAAGTCGCTCGCGGAGTCGAAGGCCGAGATCACATACGGGTCGGAGTTCCTGCGCTGGTTCGCCGAGGAGGCCGTGCGGATCGACGGGCGCTACGCGACCGCGCCCAACGGCCAGGGGCGGCTCCTGACGATGAAGCAGCCGGTCGGGCCGTGCCTCTTGATCACGCCGTGGAACTTCCCGCTCGCGATGGGCACGCGCAAGATCGGGCCGGCTGTCGCGGCTGGGTGCACGATGGTGATCAAGCCCGCGAAGCAGACGCCGCTCTCGATGCTCGCGCTGGCGGAGATCCTCTCGAACGCCGGGCTCCCGCCGGGGGTGCTCAACGTGGTTACGAGCTCGTCGTCGGGCTCGGTGATGGAGCCGCTGATCAAGGACCCGCGGCTGCGGAAGCTGTCGTTCACCGGGTCCACGCCGGTCGGGCAGAAGCTGATGGAGCAGGCCGCCGAGCGGCTGCTCCGGGTGTCGATGGAGCTGGGCGGCAACGCGCCCTTCATCGTCTTCGACGACGCCGACCTCGACGACGTGGTCGACGGCGCGATGATCGCGAAGATGCGCAACATCGGCGAGGCGTGCACGGCGGCGAACCGCTTCCACGTCGCCGACTCGCTGGCCGACGAGTTCGCCGAGCGGCTTGCGGAGCGGATGAAGGCGCTCAAGCTCGGCCGCGGGACGGAGGAGGGCGTGGACATCGGGCCGTTGATCGACGCGGACCAGCGGTCGAAGGTGCAGGAGCTCGTCGACGACGCGGTGGGGAAGGGCGCGCAGTGCGTGGTGGGCGGGTCGCCCCGCGAGGGTCCCGGCTACTTCTACGAGCCGACGGTGCTGGCGTCGGTTCCCGACGACGCGAACCTGCTGAAGGAGGAGATCTTCGGGCCGGTGGCGCCGGTTAAGGCGTTCGACTCGGAGGAGGAGGCGATCGCGGCGGCCAACGACACCGAGTACGGGCTGGTCGCCTACGTGTACACGCGCGACGTCAAGCGGGCGCTGCGGGTCAGCGAGGCGCTCGAGTACGGGATGGTCGGGCTCAACCAGGGGATGGTCTCGAACCCGGCGGCGCCGTTCGGCGGCATCAAGGCGTCGGGCTTCGGGCGCGAGGGCGGCTACGAGGGGATCGAGGAGTATCTCGAGACCAAATACGTGGCGATCAACCTCTGAATGGGGTAGGCCGACCGGTTGAGCGAATATCAACCGGTCGGGGGCTAAAGATCGCTGCGCCGATGACCGACAATGAGGGCAGGCAACCCCCCTGCCTCAGGCTTTTTCTGGCCTGTGCCGGCCGCGGTGCCCGAGATCTTTCTGTTCCTCCCGATCTCGGTTACCGCGGCCGGCCTTTTTTATGCTGGCGTCGTGGACCTCGTAGGCACCTGGCATCTCGTTGAGTGGCGGTTCGGTGACGACCATCCGCTCGGGGCGGACGCGGTCGGCCGGCTGATCTATTCCGCGGACGGGTTCATGGCCGCCTTCCTGGCGCGCTCCGACGGTTTCTCCGATGCGATGGCCTACTCCGGGGCGTGGGAACTGCGGGGTGGCGAGGAGGTCGTCCATCACGTCTCCGTTTCCACGCGGCCGTCGTTCGTGGGGCGGGAGCTCGTGCGCTCGGTGTTGTGGTCGGACGACGAGCTGGTGCTGACTACGCCGCCGCCCGTGAACGTGCTGCGCTGGCGCCGAGCAGGCGGCTGAGGTCGGCGACGCCGCGCGGGTCGGTCAGGCGCACAACGGTCCAGCCCGCGATCGCGAGCTCCCGGTCCCTCTTCCGGTCTCGCTCGAATGCGATCGGCGACCCGTGGGTCACGTAGGTGTCGAGCTCCGCGATCACCCGCTCCTTCCACCAGACGAAGTCGACTTCTTGTCCCTCGACTACCGCATTTACGCTCGGCTCGGGCAACGCCGCCTCCCTGATTGCCTCGAGGACAGCCGCCTCAAGGTCGGATCTCGTCATCGGGTGGGCGACCGCGACGATCTCTCGCAACTTGCCACCGCCCGCCTTCCCCGGATAGCGATCAAGCAGGACCGCGAGCGGCGCGCCGGGTACATACGGCGCCGCTTCGATCATCCGCGCGAGGATTGGGCTGGGTAGGAGGGGTGCGAGATCGAGCAGCGTCCGTGCCGGCGTGGTGGTGGGGATGTCGTCGTGGACCGTGACCTCGTCCGGCTGGAGCTGCGCTTTGTGGAACGTGACATCTGGGCAGCGCCGCCTACTTCGCGGCGTCGTCACGTGCGACCGGGGCCCGGCGCCTTGTCGCATGCGCGTGTGCGTCGCCGCCGACCAGTGGCTCAGTGCCGCTGACTCGCCGCCGTGGAGCACCGCCGCCATCCATCGGCTCTCGCGCGACTCAGGCCGGTGTCCGAGCGAGAAGACGCCGCGGTAATCCGGCCGCAGCCATCCTTTCGCCAGCCGATAGTCGATAGCGCGTTTGCCAAGGCCTAGCGCGCGCAGCTGTGCGCGGGTGACCTTCCCGTGCTGCCGCTCCGCCAGCTCGGCGATCGCTTCCTCGAGGCCATTCCGCTCCCAGCTCCCCATACGGGAGCTAAGGGCGACATGGCTCGGGCTCGCCCTAGGTGCGTGCCTGTTCGTGCGGGCGGGCCATCGCCGTCAGGTCGAGCGCCTTGTCGAGCGTCTCGTCGTCCACGCCCTTCTCGCGCGCTACCTCGCGGATCGTGCGCTGCGACGCGACCGCTTCCTTCACGATTTCGGTCGCCTTGTCGTAGCCGATGTGCGGGTTCAGGGCGGTCGCGATCGCCGGGGTCGACTCCGCGTGGCGGCGCGTCGTCTCCAAGTTCGCCTCGATCCCGTCCACGCACTTCTCGCCCAGGAGCTTGCACGCGGAGGTGAGGAGCTTGACCTGGTCGAGCAGGTTGCGCGCGATCAGCGGGATGCGCACGTTCAGCTCGAAGTTGCCCTGCATGCCGCCCACCGTGATCGCGGTGTCGTTGCCGATCACCTGCGCGGCCACCTGGAGCACCACCTCGGGGATCACCGGGTTGACCTTGCCGGGCATGATCGACGAGCCCTTCTGCAGCTCCGGTAGGAGAAGCTCGCCGAGCCCGGTCCGCGGCCCCGACCCCATCCAGGCGAGGTCGTTCGCGATCTTGGTGAGCGAGACGGCGACGACCTTCATCGCCCCCGACAGCTCGACCAGGGCGTCCCGGTTGCCCTGAGCCTCGAACGGATCGGCCGGCGGCTGGACCGACAGGCCCGTCGCCTCCGAGATGCGCGCCCGCACGCCCGCGGCGAAGTCCGGGTGGGTGTTCAAACCAGTACCGGTGGCGGTGCCCCCCAGGGGGATCTGGGCGACCCGGCCGAGCGAGCCCTCCACACGTTCCCTACCCAGCCGAACCTGCGTCGCATAGCCCGCGAACTCCTGTCCGAGCGTCACCGGCACCGCGTCCATGAGATGCGTGCGCCCGGACTTCACGACGTCCGCGAACTCGGACGCCTTGGCTTCCAAAGACTCACAGAGGCCTGTCATCGCCGGCAGCAGCTCGTCCGTGACCTCGCCGAGGGCGGCCAGGTGGACCGCGGACGGGAACACGTCGTTCGAGGACTGGCCCATGTTCACGTGGTCGTTCGGGTGCGCCCCCTCGCCGGCGAGGTTCGCGATCACCTCGTTCGCGTTCATGTTCGACGAGGTGCCGGAACCCGTCTGGAAGACGTCGATCGGGAACTGGTCGTCGTGCTCGCCGTGCGCGATCGAGTCGCCCGCGGCGGCGATCCGCTCCGCCAGGTCCGCGTCGAGCAGCCCGAGCTCGGCGTTCGTCCGGGCAGCGGCGGCCTTGATCCGGCCCAGCCAGCGGATGACGGGCACGGGAACCGTCTCGCCGGAGACGGGGAAGTTGTCGACGGCCTTGTTCGTCTCGCCGCCCCAGAGAGGTTCAATGGTCATGCCGGGCACCTAACCAGAAGTACGTCCGGCGCGCGCGCCGCGCGCAAACGCGGGCAAGTCGGTGAGGGGAGAGGCCTCTTGTTCGAGCCGCCGCAGGAGCTCCCCATAGGTCCCCTGGCCCGACACCGATGCGCTCCGGACGACCCCCACGAGGTAGCCGAGCGCAGCGGCGTCGCCGTCCCTACGCAGCATCTGAGCGGCATCGACCGCCAAGGCGCCCATGAGCTGGACGTCGCCGACCGAAGCCCCGGCCGGGAAGCAATCCGACAACCTGACGTCCTCGAAGCCCACCGCGGCCGGAGCCGCGGACAGCGCAAGGGCCAGGCCGCGCGCCGACACGTTCTGGCAGGCGAACGGCAGCTCCGCCTCGCCGTCGTCGCGCGCACAGCCGGCCGCGAGGATCAGCAGGGAGCCGGCGAGCGCGAGGGCCTTCATCAGGCGAGAGTAAACCTGTGAGAAAGCTGCGCGTTCGAAGTTTCAGCAGCTTTCGCGGGGAGGTTGCCCGCCGCAATCCGTTGCATTGATGCAGCCTCGCCCACCGCGCCCGCGGGCGATGGTTTCATCGACCTGGTCATGACCGCGATCGCCCAGACAGCCACGGTCCACCCCGCGCCTCCGCCGCGCGTCGAGCGTACGCGCTTCTGCACCCGGTGCGGGACGACCAGCGGCGAGGCCGATTCGAACGTCCCGTTCGGTTTCGACCGCGTCTGCGGCCGCTGCGGCATGGGCGTGATGCTGAGCGCTCCGCGCGGCGCGCTGCCGGGGTCGGGCGCCGCGATCATGGTGGTGACCCGCAATGGCCGCATCTCCGCCGTCAGCGAGGCCGCCGAGCCTTTGGTCGGCGAGGAGGCGGGCCTCTTGGGCATGCCGGTGGGCAGCGCGATCTCGAGCCCGGACGGCGACGACAGGCTCGCGCGGCAGATCGCCCGCGCCGCGGGCGGCGGGCGCGAGGTCGCCGAGACGGCGCTCACGCCGGCGCCCCAGACCGTCGGCAGCCTCACGCGGCTGACCGCCCGCATCGCGAACTGCGGGCCGCCGCGTGCCGCGCTGCTCGTGCTCGAGCGCACCGCCGCCTGACTCGCCCGGGCCGCGCTGAGCGTGGCCGCTGCGCAGCCTTCCGCGCCGACCCGGTGCAAGAACGGCTGCAGCGCTTGCGGAATTCGCCGCAACCGGGGAAAACATGCAAAGACTTCTCCCTAGGAGGGACTTGCGCGTGAGCGGTATCCGAACTAATGCAGCTGCCGAGCTTCTCGGCGTCAGCCCCAACACGCTTCGCAGCTGGGAGCGCCGGTTCGGCTATCCGAGCCCGCGCCGGACGGCCGGTGGCCACCGCCAGTACGACCTGACCGAGCTCGAGGCCCTGCGGCGGGCCCTGCTCGAGACGCACAACATCTCGTCGGCGATCCAGGTCGCGCGCCAGCGCGGCGAGGGGCCGAGCTCGGCCGCCCGGCTGGTGGACGCCTTTGACCGCTTCGACGAGCTGACGGCCGACCGCGTGATGGAGGAGAGCCTCGCCGTCCGCTCGGTCGAGCGCACGGTCGAGGACCTGCTGCTCCCCGCGCTCGAGTTCGCCCACGACCGCAACGGTCGCGAGGCCGAGTACGAGCTCGCCTGTCGCTGGGCGACGGGCTGGATGCACGCGGTGAAGCGGGTGGTTCCGACCGCCACTCGCGACGACGGCGTCTTCCTGTTCGACTCGAGCCCGCTGCTGGACGTGGAGTCGCTTCACGTGCAGGCGCTCGAGCTGACGCTGCGCCGCGCGGGCTTCCGCGTGCTCATGCTGTCGATCGGCCTGCCCCAGGAGCGCGTCGCGCGGGCCATGCGCGCCCTCGAGCCGTCGGCGCTCGTCCTGTGCGGCAACGGCGCGACGCTCGACGTGGTCGGCCGGCTCGTCTACACGGCGCGCCAGCTCGACAGCGGCGCACCCGTCTTCGAGTACCGCGACGCGATGCCGGTGACCGGCAAGCACTCGATCCGCTCGCTCGGCGGGCGGCCGACCGAGGCGGCCGCGAACCTGAAGACGGTGCTCGACGGCGGCGCGCTCGAGACAGTCGTCGAGAAGGCCGCGCTCACCGAGGGCGCCGCCGAGAAGCTCGCCGCCCAGGCGCTCTAACCGCAGCATCCGGCTCCGCTCGTACGATCGGCGCCATGTCCTCGCTCGAGGTCGGCGACCCGCTGGCCCACCGTGCGCTGCAGGCGCTGCTGCGCGCGGAGTCGACCGTCCGGCGAAGCGTCGCCTCCGAACTCGAGCGCGCGGGGGTCTCCGCCGCCGGATTCTCCGCGCTGGTCGTGCTGCGGATCGCGGGCGGCGCCCTGGAGCTGCGCACGCTCCGCCGCCGGCTCGACTGGAGCAAGGCGAACGCCACCGAGGTCACGCTGACGCTCGAGCAGCATGGCCTCGTCACGCGGCGGCGCTCGCCCGAGGACCGGCGGTCGCTGATCATCGAGCTGACCGCCAGGGGCGCCGAGGCGGTCGAGGGCCTCTTTCCCGACCACTCCGCCCGCGTCAGCCGCGCGTTCGCCTCGCTCGACGAGCAGGAGAAGCGCTCCCTGGCCGACATCTGCCGCAAGCTCGCCGCCTAGCGAGCGCGCAACTTCCGCTCGCTGGGTATGTCTAGGGTTCCCAGACTCTCAACAGCATCTCCCCGGAGGTTTCACTCACACATGTCCCGCTTCTCCCGTCTCGCTGTACTGCTCGCAGCCGCCGCGCTCCTGGTGGCCGCAGCCCCGGCGTCCGTGCCGGCTGCCGGCAACGGCCCGACGGCCACCGCATCGAAGAGCTGCCCGGTCGGCGACTCGCAGAGCTACAACACGACCTACGTCCTCTCGATCAACGCGAAGCGGGTCCCCTGCCGCCGCGCCAAGAAGCTGGTCCGGAAGTTCCACAAGTGTCGCCCCGGCAAGAAGGGCCGCTGCCCGAACATCAAGGGCTACAGCTGCACCGAGAACCGCACGAGCGGCGCCGGCTCCTACACCTCAAAGGTGAAGTGCAAGAAGGGCCGCAAGGTCGTGAAGCACGAGTACAACCAGTGGACCTAGCCGGCTAGTCGCCGAAGTCGTCTTCGAGGGCGTCGAGCACCGTCTCCGCGGCCAGCTCGGCGCCCTCGCCGTTCAGGTGGACCCCGTCTGACTCCCGGACGATCGTGTCCTCGCCGTCGATCTCCATCGAATCGCGGTAGTCACCGCCCGGCGTGAACAGCGAGCCCATGTCGAGCAGCCGCACGTGTACGCGGTACGGCTGGGCGGCCACGGCGATGGCTTCGTTGACGACACGAGCGATCTCCTGGCGGTCCTCGTCGCGGGGCGCGGGCAGCGTCAGCCAGTAGACGCGCGCCTCGCCGCCCTGCCGGTAGGTGTCCATCATCCGCCGCACGCGCGTCGCGTACACGGCGGCCCAGTCCGATCCGCAGCACTGGACGTCGCCGCCGCCCGGCTCGGGCATCGGGAAGCCCTCGTTCGCGCCGATGAAGATCACGACCGCGTCGGGCTCCTCCTCGCGTGTCTGGCGCACCGAGATCGAGCCCCAGTCGCCCACCTGCGCCGCGGAGATCCCCGTGCCCACCTGTGGATCGCGGATCACCTCGATGTCCTCGCCCTCGAGCTGCTGCGCGATTTCGGCGTCGAGCGGCATCGACAGCGAGTCCCCGGTAACGAGGACCGTGTCGAGCTCGCGCGGCTCGGGCGGATCCTCGCCGATCGCCCGCGGGTCGAAGTAATCCGGCGTGATCGGCGACAGCCGGCCTCCGGTCGCCCCGTCCTCCTGCGCCACGGCCTCGAACGACCCCGGTCCGCCACTGTCGTCGCCGGGTGAGAGCCACCCCGTCAGCTCGTCGCCGATCTCCGGCAGCGGAATCACGTCGCCGATGGCGTCCGCCGGCTCGCCCACCGCCAGTACCACCGTCCGCCACAGCCCGTCCTCCATCCGCTCGCCGCTGTTCTTGATCGAGGGCCCCTCGACGAGCACGAGCACGAGCGCCGCCACGCCGATCGCCACGAGCGCGTCGCGCGCGCGGAGCCGGCGCGGCTCGCGCGGCGGCCTCGGGGGCTCGGGCGTGCGGACGTTGGTCATGTCAGAAGGCGAAGTAGATGAAGGGCGGCACGCCCTGCGTGGGAACGGTAGCCGCGACGAACATGACCACGACCGCGAGCGCCGCCCCCATCGCGGCGGGATGGAGCCGCTCGACTCGCAGGCGGAGCTCGCCCGTCTCGCGCTCGGGCAGGAGCTGCACGCCGATGGTCGCGATAACCAGCAGCGCGGTCGTCCATGTGATCACGCTCGCCTCGCCCCAGTCCGTCAGCTGCGAGAACAGCTCACCGGCGATGGTCAGGTCGGGCGCGCGGAACACGATCCACGCGAGCACGACGACGTGGAACGTGACGAACCACTTGAGCCACGCGGGGATCGGCGTCTCGCGGCCGCGGAACTGGTGCTCGATGACGAGCGCTGTGCCGTGGATCCCGCCCCAGAGGACGAATCCCCACGCCGCCCCGTGCCAGAGGCCGCCCAGGAGCATCGTGATCATCAGGTTGCGGATCGTCCGCCACCGTCCGCCGCGGTTGCCGCCGAGCGGGATGTAGAGGTAGTCGCGCAGGAACCGCGACAGGGTGATGTGCCAGCGCCGCCAGAACTCGCCGTAGCTGCGCGATCGGTACGGCCGGTTGAAGTTCTGCGGAAAGACGATCCCCATCAGGAGCGCCAGCCCGATCGCCATGTCCGTATAGCCGGAGAAGTCGCAGTAGATCTGTGCCGCGAACGCGTACGCCGCGAAGATCACGTCGGGCGCGGCATGCGCCTCGGGCACGGCGAACACGGGATCGACCGCTTCGCGCGCCAGGTAATCCGCGATGGCGACCTTCTTGATCAGCCCGACGGCGATGAGGAAGAGGCCGGCGCCGACGGCCACGTTCGCTGGATCGCGCGGCTTTTCGATCTGGGGGAGGAACTCGGATGCGCGCACGATCGGCCCGGCGACCAGGTGCGAGAAGAAGCTGAGGTAGACGGCGACGTCGAGGAGAGGGGCCGGGTCGACGTGGCCGCGATAGGTGTCGACCACGTACGTGATCGCCTGGAAGGTGAAGAAGCTGATCCCGATCGGGAGCGCGATCGTGAGAAGCGGGAACGGGATCCCGAGGCCGGTCCCGTCGAGCACGCGGTCGACGTCCTCGACGAAGAACGCGTAGTACTTGAAGACGGCCAGGGTTCCGAGGTTGAGCGTGACCGCGGCCGCGAGCAGCTGCTTCTTGGTGCGCGGCTCGGACGCGCGCGCGATCGCGCGCGCGAAGAGGTGGTTTCCGACGGTCACCCCCGCCAGCAGGAAGCAGAACTTCCAGTTCGCCGTCCCGTAGAAGAGGTAGCTCGCGGCGACGACGAACACCTTCCACCAGTGGAGATGCGGCATCAGGGCCCACGACACCGCCAGCACGACGGGGAAGTAGATGGCGAACTCGACCGTGGGGAACAGCACTACGCTTCCCCACCCGGATGCGCCTGCTTGCCCCGATCGTGTTGACGGCCGCCCTCTTGGTGGCCGCGCCAACGGCAGCCGAAGCGGCGTGCGGTGGAGTCAAGGCGGCCAAGTCGAAGCGGAACCTGGTGCGCGGACCCGAGCCGCTCGTGATCGGCGACTCGGTGATGCTCCTTGCGGTCGAGCGACTGGCGCGCGCCGGGCTCTACGCCAATGCCCGCGGGTGCCGTCAGTGGCGCGAGGGCCACAGGATCCTGAAGAAGCGCAAGCGGCAGGGCAGGCTGCCCAAGCTCGTCGTGATGGCGCTCGGCACGAACTGGCACATCCGGCGGCCGGAGATCGCCCGGACTCGCCGCCTGCTCGGTCCGAAGCGGGTGCTCGGCCTGGTGACTCCGCGCGAGCCGGGGGGCTACACGCGCGACGCGCGCACGCTGCGCGCCGCCGCCCGCGCGCATCCCCGCCGGCTCAAGCTGATCGACTGGGTCCGCTTCAGTCGCGGCCACGGGAGCTGGTTCGGAGGCGACGGGATTCACTTGACGTACAGGGGGGTCAGGAACTACGTGCGGTGCATTCGGCGCGTCCTCGTGTTCGCAGACGGCCCGAAGGACGGCGCCGCCAGCGCACGGCGGCATCCTTGCGCATCGTGGCGACGCTGACGCGTCAGGCGAGCTGCTTGCCCACGAGCGCCGCGTGAGCGGCCACCGACTCGGCGAAGACTCCGAAGTCGCGCGCGTAGAGCTGCTGCGGCCCGTCGCAGAGGGCGGTGTCCGGGTCCTCGGCGACCTCCACGATTATCCCGTCGGCGCCGATCGCGGCGGCGGCCCGGGACAGCGGCTCCACGAGCCGCCGGTCGCCGGCCGCATGCGAAGGGTCGACGATCACCGGCAGGTGCGTGTGCAGCTTCAGGTACGCCACCGCGGCCAGGTCGAGCGTGAAGCGGGTGGCGGTCTCGAACGTGCGGATGCCGCGCTCGCACAGCATCAGCTCGTCGTTCCCCTCCTTGAGGATGTAGTCGGCCGCCTGGAGCAGCTCGTCCACGGTGGACGAGAGCCCGCGCTTGAGCAGCACCGGCTTTCCGAGCTTGCCGACCACCTCGAGCAGCCGGTAGTTCTGCATGTTCCGTGCTCCCACCTGGATGACGTCGGCCACCTCGGCCAGCGCCTCGGCGTTCGCCACGTCGGTCAGCTCGGTCACGATGGGCAGGCCGGTCTCGGCGCGCGCCTCGCGCAGGATCGCGAGCGCGTCCAGGCCGAGCCCCTGGAACGCGAACGGCGACGTGCGGGGCTTGAACGCCCCGCCGCGCATCATCGAGGCGTTTGCCGATCGCACGGCATTCGCCACCGCGAGCGTCTGCTCGCGCGACTCGACCGTGCACGGCCCGGCGATCAGGCAGAAGGTCCCGCCGCCGACCTGTCTTCCGTCCACCGAGAACGTCGTGGGCGCGTGCCCGGACAGCTCGCTCGAGGCGAGCTTGTAGGGGCGCGAGATCGGGATCACCTGGTCCACGCCCGGCATGCCCTCGAGCCCCATGTCGCGTACGCCCTCGGGATCGCCGATCGCGCCGATGGCTGTGGTCAGCTCGCCCGGCATCACCTTCGCGTGGACGCCGCGGGCCTCCAGCCGGGCGACGACCGCCGCGATCTCGGCCTCGGTGGCCTGCGGTGTCATCACGACCATCACGGGAGGAGGCCCTCCTCCCGCAGCCACTGCTCAGTGCGATTCATGCCCTCCTCAAGTGTGACGCGCGGCTCCCAGCCCAGGACCTCGCGGGCGCGGGCGTTCGGATATGTCGCTCGCCGCATCAGGAAGACGAGGTCGTCGGCGTCCACCCCGGGCACGAGCCGGGTGAGGAGCCGGAGCAGCCCCGTCGGCACGGCCGGCACGCCGCCCCTGCCGAGCATCCGCGCGTAATGGTCGAAGAACTCCTTCGCGGTAACGGCGCGGCCGTCCCACGCGGTGAATGCGCGGCCCTCTGCCTCGGGGACGGTGAGCGCCCGGTGGATGCAGTCCACGAGGTCGTCCACGTACACGAGCGTGAGGAGGCCGCGCCCGCGCATCGGCAGCGCCAGCCGTCGCCCCTTGATCAACTCGAGGGGCAGCACCGCCCACGGGTGCGACGCAGGGCCGTACACGTCGCCCGGCTTGACGATCGTCGCCCCGTGCCGGCGTGCGACCAGCTCGGACGCCGCCTTCGTGGCGATGTAGGGGTGGGACGAGCGCGTGGCGAGCGGCTCGTCCTCGGTGATGTCGGTCGCGAAGTCGTACCCCCACGCCGCGACCGAGGACAGGTGAACCACCCGCGCGACGCCCGCGTCACGGGCGGCCACACAGACGTTCTCGGTGCCGCTGACGTTCACCCGGACGGACTCGGCCATCCCGCCCGACCCCGGCAGCAGCGCGGCCGTATGGACCACCAGCTCGGCGCCGTCGAGCGCGCGCCGGATTTCGCCCCTGTCGGCCACGTCGGCGCGGCGGAACTGGGCGCCCGCCGCGGTCACGCGGGCCGCCGCGGCGGGGTCCAAGTCGATGCCGATGACGTCGTGCCCCTCGGCGTCGAGCCGCCGGCACACGGCGGTGCCGATGAAACCCGCACCCGTGACAGCGACCGTCGGCATCAGGCCTGATCCTATGATCCGGCGCCCCGTGGCCCGCTACCGCTCGGTTGACCCCGCTCAGCCCTTCCCGCAGCTCGAGGAGCAGATCCTCGAGCGCTGGCGCGAGCGCGACGTCTTCCATGAGTCGGTCAGGCGGCGCGAGGGATGCCCCGAGTTCGTCTTCTACGAGGGGCCGCCCACCGCAAACGGCCCGCCGTTCGCCCACCATGTCCTGGCCCGCGTGTTCAAGGACGTCTTCCCGCGCTTCAAGACGATGCGCGGGCACCAGGTGCACCGCAAGGGCGGATGGGACTGCCACGGGCTCCCGGTCGAGCTCCAGATCGAGCGCAAGCTGGGCTTCCAGCACAAGGACGACATCGAGCGCTACGGCGTCGCGGAGTTCAACCGCCAGTGCCGCGAGTCGGTGCTCGAGTACATCGACGAGTGGAAGCGGCTCACCGAGCGGATCGCGTTCTGGGCCGACACCGAGGAGTCCTACTTCACGTTGGACGACGACTACATCGAGTCGGTCTGGTGGTCGCTGAAGCAGGTCTGGGAGAAGGGCCTGCTGTACGAGGGCCACAAGGTCGTGCCGTACTGCCCGCGCTGCGGCACGGCGCTCTCGAGCCACGAGGTCGCGAGCGGGTATCGCGACGTCGAGGACCCGTCGGTCTACGTCCGCTTCCCGGTGAGCGGCGAGGAGGGCGTGTCGCTGCTCGGCTGGACCACGACTCCGTGGACGCTGCTCTCGAACGCGGCGCTGGCCGTGCACCCGGACGTCGAGTACGTGCGGGCGCGGGTCGGCGCGGAGATCCTCATCGTGGCGGCGCCGCTCGCCGAGCGCGTCCTCGGCGAGGGCGCCGAGATCGAGGCGCGCATGCGCGGCGAGGACCTCGCGGGCACCGCGTACGAGCCGCCGTTCCCCTTCATCTCCGACTACGGCGAGCGCGGGCACACCGTCCTGACGGCGGACTTCGTGACGACCGAGGACGGCACCGGGATCGTCCACACGGCGGTCGCCTTCGGCGAGGACGACTTCCAGCTCGGGAAGCAGTACGGGCTGACGGTGCAGAACCCCGTGCGCGCGGACGGCACGTTCGACGACCGGATGGGCCCGTTCGCCGGCCGCTTCGTGAAGGACGCCGACCCGGACATCGTCGCGGCGCTCGAGAGGTCGGGCCGGCTGTTTCGGTCCGAGAAGTACCTGCACGCCTACCCGCACTGCTGGCGCTGTGACACGCCGCTCCTCTACTACGCGAAGCAGTCGTGGTACGTGCGGACGACCGCGGTCAAGGAACAGCTGCTCGCCGCCAACGAGTCCGTCAAGTGGTACCCGGACCACATCAAGCACGGGCGGATGGGCAACTGGCTCGAGAACAACGTCGACTGGGCGCTCTCACGCGAGCGCTACTGGGGGACGCCGCTGCCGGTCTGGCGCTGCGAGGCGGACGGCGAGCACGTGCGCTGCGTCGGGTCGCGCGCCGAGCTGCGCGAGCTCGGCGCCGAGCCGCCGGACGACCTTCACCGCCCGTACGTGGACGAGGTGACCTTCCCCTGCCCGGACTGCGGCGCGGAGATGCGCCGCGTGCCCGAGCTGATCGACGTGTGGTGGGACTCGGGGGCCATGCCGTTCGCGCAGTGGCACGCCCCGTACGAGAACGGCGACACCTTCGAGCGGCGCTTTCCGGCCGATTACATCTGCGAGGGCCTCGACCAGACGCGGGGCTGGTTCTACTCACTGCTCGCCATCTCGACGATGCTCTTCGGCCGGTCGTCGTACGAGACCGTGCTGTGCCTCGGCCTGCTCCTCGATCCCGAGGGCCAGAAGATGTCGAAGTCGCGTGGCAACATCGTCGACCCGTGGGAGGTCCTGAACCTCCACGGAGCGGACGCCTTCCGCTGGTACTACTTCACGTCGAAGCAGCCCTGGGACGGCTACCGCTTTTCGCTGGACACCGTCGGCGAGTCGGTTCGCCTGTTCATGCGGCAGCTCTGGAACACCTACGGGTTCTATGTGCTGTACGCCAACGTGAACGACGTCGAGCCCCACGGCGCGAGCGTGACCGAGCTCGACCGGTGGGTGCTCTCCCGCCTCCACACCACCACCGCGACCGTGACCGAGCGGATGGAGGACTACGACACCACCTTCGCCGGCCGGGCGATCGCCACGTTCGTGGACGACCTGTCGAATTGGTACGTGCGCCGCTCGCGGCGGCGGTTCTGGGACGGCGACCCGGCGGCGTTCTGGACGCTCCGCGAGTGCCTCGTCACCGTCGCCAAGCTGCTCGCACCGCTCACGCCGTTCATCGCCGACGAGCTCTACGACAACCTCGACGGGACCGAGCCGTCCGTGCACCTGTGCGACTTCCCGGAAGCCGGCGCGCGCGACGCGGAGCTCGAATGGCAGATGCAGGTCGCGCGCGACGCGGTCGAACTGGGCCGCGCTGCGCGCGCACACGGGAAGATCAAGGTGCGCCAGCCGCTGGGGGAGGCCGTGATCGTGGCTGCCGCGCCCGAGCGGGCCGCGATCGAGCGCTTCGCGGACCTGGTGCGCGAGGAGCTGAACGTGAAGGAGCTGCGCTTCGTCGAGGAGGCCGACGAGCTGGGGCGCTGGGAGCTCAAGCCGAACTACCGCGCGCTCGGCCCGCGATTCGGCAAGCGGATGCCGCACGTGGCCGCCGCCGTGGCCGCGGTCGATCCCGCGCGCGCCGCGGAGGTGCTGCGCGACGGGGGCGCCGTCGGGATCTCGGTCGAGGGCGAGGAGCACGAGCTCCGCGCCGACGACGTGCAGATGGTGCTCCAGCCGCTCGAGGGCTACCAGGTGGAGCGAGCCGGCACGCACGCCGTGGCGCTCAACCTCGACCTGACCGACGAGCTGCGCCGCGAAGGGCTCGCGCGGGAGGTGGTCCACGCGGTCCAGGCCGCGCGCAAGAGCGCGGGCCTGAACGTGGAGGATCGCATCGCGCTACGGCTGGGCGGCGACGCCGAGCTGCTCGACGCCGTGCGCGGGCACGAGGACTACGTCACGGGCGAGACCCTCGCCACCTCGCTCGACCTGGCGGGCGCGGACGGCGGCGAGCCCGCGGCCATCGAGGGCCGCGAGCTGCTGATCGAGGTGAAAAAGGCTTAGCCCGGAGGGCTACTGCTCGGTCAGGCTCGCGACCTGGATCGCCGTCATCCGCGGGCCGGAAGCCTGGAAGTTCGTGCCGGCCGAGACGGAGCACCGGATCTGGATCAGGCCGGCGCTGCTCAACGTGATCGCCGTGTTCACGTGGATCGTCTCGTCGAGCGTGGCGGTCGTGCCCGCCTCGTAGTTGTGGTTCGAGCGCTCGAGCGGACTTCCGCCGTTCTCGAGCTCGCATTCGATGGCGCGCTTGTCGCCGGCGTTCAGGCCGATGGGGTGGATCGTCACGGCGGTGTTGATGACGTAGCTGCCGGGCTCCAGGTTCAGCCCCGTGAGGACGGTGTCGGCGGTGCAGCCGCCCGGTTGCGGGCAGATGTCCGTGTTGAAGCTGGTCTCGTGGACCGTGAACGCATCCGAGGGCCCGCGCGGGCCCGTCGCTCCGGTCGCTCCGGTGGCGCCAGCCTCCCCAGCCCGGCCACGCTTTCCGCGCTTGCCCTTCAGGCTCTGGCGGGCCTTCTTCGACAGGTCCTTCGCCTTGAGAGCGCCGTTCTCGACCTGGGAGCTCGAGCTGATGAGCACCTTCGTGGCGGCGCCCGCCGTGGCCAGCGATGCCGCGACGACGACGACGATCAGGACCACGACGGAGCGGCTGGGACGGCGGATGCGATTCATGCCGCCACTGTAGCCACGGCCCGGTTATCTACGCAAGACGTCCGATTACGCCAGCGCCGGCTCGAGCTCCTGCTCGAGCCGCTTCTTCGGCAGCGCGCCGATGATCTTCTTGGCCTCCTGCCCGCCCTTGAAGAGGATGAGCGTCGGGATCGACATGACGCCGTACTGCGCCGCGGTCTGCGGGTTGTCATCGACGTTCAGCTTCACGACGCGCAGGTCCTGGCGCTCGTTGTTGAGCTCCTCGAGGTGCGGCGCGATGATCCGGCACGGCCCGCACCAGGGCGCCCAGAAGTCCACGAGGACGGGCTCCGGCGACTCGAGCACCTCTGCCGCGAAGTTGTTGTCGGTGACGTCGATCATGTTGCCCGCCATGCGCTGGTCTCCTTGGGATAGTCGCTATACAAAATATAGCGGCCTCTACTTGCGGCGCGGAGGCTAGCTCAGCAGCCGGTGTTCAGCTGCCCCGGGCTCGGCGGCACCTGCGCGCAGAAGTCGAGCTTGTTGTTGTTCCCGTCGAACGCCTCGTTGTAGGAGGTGTCGTTCTCATCGTCGAGGTTGCGTCGTGCCGCGCTCGGAACGCTCCCGGTCGCGATCGGCGCGTACTCCTGGGTTTCGAACCCCCCGCAGCCGCGCTGGTTGTCGAAGAACTCGGTGAAGCCCTGGCCGGTCGTGATCCAGCCGAAGGCATCCGCCTGCACGGCGCACGACGAGGCCTGCGGGTCGGGCGGGAGAAGCTGGAGGCCGCGCGCCGCGAAATCGCCGATGCCGTCGGGCCAGTCGGGCGCGTTCAGGTTGAGGCCGTCCCAGATCCGGTCGTACGGATCCACCTGCGTGGCACCGGCGACGCCGTCGGCCACCACGTAGGTGCCGTTCGGACGCGGGCTCGCGTCGGCCGGCAGCACGAAGTCGGGGCTTCCGTCCCCGCTCTGGCCGTCGACACCGCGGAGCACCCAGTCACCGAGCAGCTGCGAGCCCGCCAGGGCGGGGATGTTCCCCGCCAGCTCGACGAACGAGCGGCCGTCGGAGGGCGCGCCGGCGGCGGCGGGGCGGAGGAGCACCTCGTTGATCCGGTACTCGTCACATCCGTCGCCCCCGGTGCCCTTCGAATCGGCGGCGAACGTCCGGCACCAGCGAGTGCCGACCGAGTCGTTGGCCTGGTGATCCTCATCCTCGGTCGACTCGACGAACTGGAGCGAGTGCCCGCTGGCGAGGGGGGTCGCGATCACGTTCGAGTCGAACGGAACCGTGTCGATCGCGCCGTTGGCGAACATCTCGAGCGGCTCGGCGGCCGGCCCGAGCGTGGCCATCTTGTCGCAGCCGAAGCTCGTTTCGGTGGCGGAGCCCTCGATCAGGACGCGCTCGTCGGGCTCGAGCTCCGACGCGCCGGGCCCGGACGGCATCGCCAGGGTGCACTCGCGTGCGCCGCCGCCCGTGCCGATCACGATCTTCGCGCTCGCGCCGTTCATGTCCACCGGCACCTCGGCGTCGTTCTTGATCTCGATGAACTTGTCAGCGCCGAGGCCGACCTCAGTGAAGACGATCTGACCGGCCAGCGGGCCGCAGCTCGCCGGCAGAGCCGGGTCGTTTGAGTAGACGAGGCAGTACGGGCCCTCCTGCGGGTTCGGATCGTCGTCGGCTGAGACGCGCGCCCAGTAGGTGCCGGGCGCGAGGCCCGAGAGCGTGATCTGGTCGACCTCGCCCGGCCCGCCGATCACCTGGTCGGGATCGGGGACGTTCGAGCTCGTCGAGTCGAAGAGGTCGAGCTCGAGGTCGATTCCCGCAACCGGCCGGGTCGAGACCTCGAGGTGGCCGTCGCCGGTCACCGTCATCGGCACCCAGTCGGCGTCGAAGGCGCACTTGCGCTGGAACGCCGGCGAGCGGCTGGCCAGGACGTTCGTATTCACGCCGTGCCCGTCGTCGGGCTCGCGGCCCAGGTCGCGACACGCGGCGTCCGCGGCGACGTCGCGCGTGAGCGCCAGGTTCCCGCTGACGTCCTCGACCGCGGGTGCGTCGAGGCCCGCCGCGTAGGTCACGCTCGTCCCGGACCGGTCGCGGTCGGGGCTCGCGGAGGGCTGGAGCGGGAGCTCGAGCGTCACGCCGGCGCCGAGCGGTCCGTGTCCTACCGGGTCCATCGGCCAACCGTCGGAGCTGAGCGAGTACGGAGTGGCCGCGTCGCCCGGATGCGCAACGTCCTCGGACCACTCGGTCAGCACGCAGTCGATCTCGCCGTCGATCCCAGGCTCGGGGGCCTTCGTGCAGCCGCCGGCAGCGGGGGTCTCCCCGAGCTGCGCGGACAGCAGGACGGGCCTGACCTCGTCGGTCGTCCCGGTAAAGCTCATCACGTGCGCATCGTTGGGGTTCGGCGCGCGGTCGGTGATCCGGTCGCCCTGGGCCCCGCTGCCCGTCACCGACACGTTCGGGGTGGCGCCGCCGTCCGGGCTGGACAGCTCGGCGACCCTCACATAGAGCGTCCTGTCGCCGGGTCCCGAGTCGCCCTCGACGTTCGTCTCCCCGCGACCGGCCACGTTCAGCGCGAACGGGGAGATGCCGTCGACGCCGTGGGCGATCGGCTCGGAGAAGGTGGTCAACACGGCATCGATCGTGCCGTTGGGGGTCCCCAGCTCGCCGGGGGTGTCGAGGTCACCGGTCTTCGCGGCGACCAGGACCGGCGCAGCCGCGTCGACCGCGATCTCGCCGACGAGCGGGGGTGCGTCGGCGGCGATGTCGTCGGTGCCCTCGGCCAGGTCGTGCAGGTCGCCGGCCACGTGGTCGTAGGAGACGGCGGGGGTGGCGTCCGTGTCGAACTGGCCCGTGCCCTCGGCGAACGGGACGCGCGTGCGCGCCCCGGCGAAGGCGATCTCGGGCCCCAGCACGCGGCCGGCGACCGTGTACGGGGCCGTCGCCGTCGAACCGGTGACGACCTCGCTCCACTCGATGTCGACAGCGTCGAGCCTGCCGTCGGAGTCGGTGTCGGCCGTGCCGGCTTCGACGAGCGCGGGGGCGATCTCGTCGCGCGTCTTCCCGGTGTAGGTCTTCGTGACGGCCTCGAGCGCCGCCTGGTCGCGAATCGGGTCCGATCCGCCCGTGTAGGCCAGGTCGGGCGCGGACCCCGTATCAGGGTCGGCCGGCTCGGCGAGGTCGATCGACAGGGTCGCGCCCGCCGCGTCCGCGATGCGCGTGATGTCGAAGCCGTCGGCAGCGGCTGGGAACGGCGCGGCGGTGTTCTCGGCATGCACGAGCGGTTCCGACCAGCTCGTCTCGAGCCGGTCGAGCCGGGCGTCGGCGTCGGTGTCCGCCGTGGCCGCCGCCATCAGCACGGGACCGGCCCCGTCGACCGCAGGCGGCGTCGCGCCGAGGGCGAGGCTGCCCGCCCCGTCGCGCACGTCGTTGTCCCCGTCGGGCGCATACGCGACCACGGGAAGGGCGCCCGTGTCCCCGGTGCCCGACTCGGCGAGCGTCAGCTTGACCAGGTTGCCGGCGGCCTCCTCGGCGCTCAGCGGCGAAAGGCCGTCGACGGTGAAGGAGCCGGGGGCGTTCTCCTGGTCGTGGAGGACGCTCTCCGAGAAGCGGAGGGCGACCGCGTCGAGCGAACCGTCCTCGTCCTCGTCGCGGGTCGTGGCGGTGACGAGCCGTGGCCGCAGCGCGTCGGCCGTGCGGCCGGTCCAGGTCGTCGCCTTCGGCTCGAGCCCGGCGCTGTCGCGGATCGGGTTCGTCCCGCCCGTGTAGCTGAGGTTCGGTGCGGACGCCGTGTCGAGCGCGGCCGGCTCCACGAGGTCGACCGCCAGCGTCGCGCCCGCCGCCTCGGCGATGCGGGTGATCGCAAAGCCCGCGGCGGACAGGGCGAAGGGGCCGGCCAGGTTCTCGGCGTGGGCGAGCGGCTCTGACCATGTCGTGTCGAGTCGGTCGATGCGCGCGTCGTCGTCGGCGTCGGCCGTCGCCGCGGCCAGCAGGACCGGGCGCGCGCCGTCAGCCGCCTGGAGCGAGGAGCCGGTGGTGGTGTTGCCGCCGGCGTCGCGAACGTCGTTGTCGCCATCAGGCGCGTACGCGACGGTCGGAAGCGCGCCGGTGTCGCCGGTGCCGGACTCGGTCAGCGTCAGCCTGATCGCGTCGCTCGCCGCGGACTCCGCCGTCGCGGGCGAGAGGCCGTCGACCGTGAAGGAGCCGGGTGCGTTCTCCTCGTCGTGAAGGACGTTCTCCGAGAAGCGGAGATCGACCGCGTCCAGCGAGCCGTCGTCATCTCCGTCCCTCGTGGTGGCGGAGACGAGCCGCGGGCGCAGCGCGTCGGCCGTCACCCCGGTCCAGGACTTCGCCTCGGGCTCGAGCCCCGCCGCGTCGCGGATGGGGTGCGGGCCACCGGTGTAGGTCAGGTCCGGCGCCGAGGCCGTGTTCAGCGCGGCCGGCTCCTCGAGGTCGATCGCGAGCGTCGCGGCCGCCGCGTCCGCGATGCGCGTGATGTCGAAGCTCCCGGCGGTGGCCGGGAAGGGACCGGTCGCATTCTCGCTGTGGACGAGCGGCTCCGACCACGTGGTGGCCAGCCGGTCGATGCGCGCGTCGTCGTCGGCGTCAGCCGTGGCCGCGGCCAGCAGGACCGGCCGTGCGCCGTCGGCGGCGTCGATCGACAAATCCGGCGTGACGTTGCCATCCGCGTCGCGGATGTCGTTGCCGCCATCCGGCGCGTATCCAACCTCCGGGAGCGCGCCGGTGTCGCCGGTGCCGGACTCCGTGAGCGTCAGGCTGATCGCGTCGTCCGCGGCCGCCTCGGCGCTCGCGACGGCGAATCCGTCGACGGTGAAGGAGCCGGGTGCGTTCTCCTGCTCGTGGAGGACGTTCTCCGAGAAGCGGAGGTCGATAGCGTCGAGCGAGCCGTCTGCGTCCCCGTCGCGGGTGGTTGCGGCGACGAGCTGCGGCGCCAGCGCGTCCTCGGTCAACCCCGTCCAGGTGGTGGTCTTCGGCTCCAGGCCGGCGCCGTCGCGGAGGGGACTTCCGCCTCCGTAGGCGAGATCAGGGCGCGAGGCGGTGTCGGGGTCGGCCGGCTCGGCCAGGTCGACGATCAGCGAGGCCCCGTCCGCCGCGTGCACTCGCGCGACCGCGAATGACCCGGCCGAGAGAGCGAAAGGCGCTGCCGTGTCGTCCGTGTGCACGAGCGGCTCCGACCACGTCGTCTCGAGCCGATCGATCCGAGCGTCCCCGTCGGCGTCGGCTGTCCGGGCGGAGAGCAGGATCGGGCGCACACCATCGGTCGCCTCGGTCGAGGAGCTCGGCGTCACGTTGTTGCTCGCGTCGCGCACGTCGGCGCCCGGCGCGCGGACGTAGGAGACCGTCGGCTCGAGGCCCGAGTCGCTCGCCGCGGCCTCCGCGATCTCGATCTCGATCTCGCGCCCGCTTGCGGCACCCAGGCCGGTGACGGTGCGACCACTGATCGCGAACGTGGGGTCGGAATGCTGGATGTCCTCCGAGAAGCGGGCGGTCACCGCGTCGAGGCGGCCGTCCGCGTCGCCGTCCGCGGTCACGGCCGTGAGCAGCACCGGTGCGACGCCGTCGGCGGCATTCACGAAGCTCTCCGCCGCATCGTTGCCGGCGGCGTCCTTCACCGGAAGTCCCACGCCCGGCACGTAGCGGACGCTCGGGCGCTCGCCGCTGTCGGCGGCGGACGCCTCGGCGATTCGAACTTGGATGTAGCGGCCGGTCGCGGGCTCGACCGAGGTCACATTGCGCTCGCTGAGCAGGAAGGGGATGCTGCCGCCAGCGTCGCGCGGGTGCGCCACGGGCTCCGAGAACGCCACCGTGACCGCGTCGATCCGGCCCGGCTGGCCGCCGGTGTCCTGCGTGATCGCGGCGACCACGACGGGCGCCGCGCCGTCGGCCGGGGCGACGGAGCCGCGGACGGCCGCGTTGCCCGCCTGGTCGGTCACGCCTGCGCCGGCGACCCATGCCCCGGGACGGGCGTCGCCGCTCACCTTGTTCTCCACGAGCGAGAGCGTGATGTCCGATCCGTTCACCCGGACGGTCGGCCTGATCGTCATGCCGAGCACGGCCAGCCCCTTGCTCCCGGATGCGCGCACCGGCTCCGAGAAGCGCAGGCGCATCGAGTCGAGCAGGCCGTCGCTGTCGGAGTCGCCGGTCGTGGCGCCTACGAGTCGCGGCGAGACGCCGTCACGAGTGTTCTGGAAGGAGCCCGGGAAGGCCTTCGCCCGGCGGCCGGCGCGGATCGAGAACTTCCGCTGGTTCTTGCGCGCCGGCTGCTTGTAGCCGACCGCGGGCCGTGCACCTGAGTCCGGGGCACCCGACTCGGCGACGTCGATGTTGAGGAAGCGGGCCCGGGCGCGCCCAACCCGCTTGACCGTGTAACCCGCGACCGAGAAGAGGAACGGGCCGCTCCGCTGCGTGCGGCTGCGGACGTCTCGCGAGTAAGTGACGCGCACGCCGTCGACGCGTCCGTCCGAGTCGGTGTCGCGCGTGACGGCGCAGGTGATGCGCGGGAAGGCCGGAGCCTGATCCTGCATGTCGAGCGCATGGCGCGCCACGTTCCGCTTGCCGCGCGCGGGCGCCACGGCCGTCCGGCCGCGGCCGGGGCCGTAGGAAAGCCGGATCGCGCCGCCCGTATCGCAGTTCTTGCTCTCGGCAACCGCTAGGCGCTGCGTCTTGCCGCGCGCGCCGGCCACGTCCGTGACGCGATGGCCACGGATCTCGAAGGCGAACGGGGCCTCGGAGTCGCTGCCGCCCCGGACCCGCTTCGACCAGCGCACCGACACGGCGTCGACGTGCCCGTCGTTGTCGGCATCGACGGCGAAGGCGGCCTTCATCTTGGGCGGCTTTGCGGCATGCGCGGGCGCGGCCATGAGTAGGCCGGTCAGCGCCGCGCAAGCGGCGCCCAGAATGCGCTTGTGCGCGGTGGACAGCACCCCGCTGGTCCCATCGGTGCCTGGCCGCTCTGCGCTTAGTTTCGGCCGCGTGTACTAGACACCCCGCGCAGCATCAGCGCGGGCACCTTCCAGACCGCCTCGGCGGCGATCCGAGCGGTCATCTTGGACAGTCCGGCCTGGCGCTCCCGGAAGACGATCGGGATCTCCCGGACGCGGTACCCGGCCTTGATCGCGCGGTAGGTCAGCTCGATCTGGAATCCGTAGCCCTCGGCGTGCACCGCATCGAGGTCGAGAGACTCGAGGACCTCACGGCGAAAACACTTGAACCCGCCCGTCAGGTCGTTCACCTTTACCCGCAGGACCGCACGCGCGTACCAGGATCCGCCGCGGCTGAGGATGCGGCGGAGGAGACCCCAGTCGCTCACCCCGCCGCCCGCCACGTAGCGCGAGCCCAGCACTAGGTCCGCGTCCGCGGCGGCGCTGATCAGGCGCGGGACGTCGGCCGGCGAATGGCTGAAGTCGGCGTCCATTTCGAGGATCAGGTCGGCCCCGCCGGCGAGCGCGCGGTGAAAGCCCGCGATGTAGGCAAGGCCGAGGCCGCGCTTCTCCGGCCGGTGGAGCACCTCGACCGCCTCGAGCTCGGCCGCCAGGGCGTCGGCGATCCGGCCGGTCCCGTCCGGCGAGTTGTCGTCCACGATCAGGATGCGGTGGTCGGGCGCGGCCTCGGCGAGTTCGGGCAGCACCGCGTGGACGAACGGCTCGAGATTGACCGCCTCGTTGTAGGTGGGGAGGATCAGCCAGGCCCCGGGCACGGGCGCGTACCCTAGAGCGCGCATGCGGAACGCCGAGCTCGCCCTCCACTTCGACGAGCTCGCGGACCTCTACGAGCTCGACGGCGCCATCGTGCATCGGGTCCTGGCCTACCGGAACGCCGCGAAGGCGATCCGCGAGGCGGGCGCGTCGGTCGCCGAGATGACGCGCGCGGGCACCGTCACCGAGCTCCCGGGGATCGGCAAGACGATCGAGGAGAAGCTGACGACCCTGCTCGAGACGGGCTCGATCCCGTCGGCGGAGAAGCTGAAGGCGAAGTACCCGCCCGGGCTGGTCGAGATCACCCGCCTCCCGGGGCTCGGGCCGAAGCGTGCGCGCAAGCTCTTCGACGAGGTCGGCATCGCCTCGATCGAGGACCTCAAGAAGGCGGCCGAGGAGCAGCGCCTGCGGGAGATCCGGGGCTTCGGGCCGAAGGCCGAGGAGAGCGTCCTGCTCGCGCTCGCCGCGGGCGAGGACGGCAGGCCGAAGCCGAAGCTGCTGCTGTCCCGCGCCCTCCAGATCGCCGAGGCGCTCCGCGACGCGCTTCGGGAGCAGCCGGGCGCCGACCGCGTCGAGCTTGCGGGCAGCGCGCGCCGCTGGACCGAGACCTGCAAGGACATCGACCTCGTCGCGACCGCGTCCGACCCGCGCGCTCTCGCGGACGCGTTCTGCACCCTGCCGCTCATCGCCGAGGCCAGCTCGCCCGGCGAGGCGGGCGCGCGCGGGATCACGCACAACGGCATCAGCGTGGACCTCCGGATCGTGTCGCCGGAGAACTTCGGCAACCTGATCCAGCATCTGACGGGCTCGAAGCAGCACAACGAGGCGCTGCGCACCGCGGCGGTGAAGCGTGGCTTCCACGTGTCCGAATACGGCGTCACCGACGACTCGACCGAGACCACGCACGCGTGCGCGACCGAGGAGGAGGTCTACGAGCTGCTCGGCATGGACTGGATCCCGCCCGAGCTGCGCGAGAACCGCGGTGAGCTCGAGGCGGCCCGCAAGCACAAGCTGCCCGCGCTGGTCGAGCTCGCGGACATCCGCGGCGAGCTCCACTGCCACTCGACCGCCTCGGACGGCCGCAACACGATCGAGCAGATGGCCGAGGCCGCGCGCGAGCGCGGTTACTCGTACATCGCGATCACCGACCACTCCGCCTCGCACGGCTTCGGGAACGACGTGCAGCCGGACGAGCTGCGCGCGCAGATCGAGCACATCCGCTCGCTCGACCTCGACGGCATCACGGTGCTGGCGGGGTCCGAGGTGAACATCCACACGGACGGGTCGCTCGACTACGAGAACGATCTGCTGGCCGAGCTCGACTGGGTCGTCGCCAGCATGCACACGTCGTTCCGGATCGCCGAGAAGGAGATGACGGCGCGGATGATCACGGCGATGGAGCATCCCCTCGTGGACGCGATCGGCCACCCGACGGGCCGGCTGATCGACCGCCGGGAGCCGTACGGGCTCGACCTGGAGCAGATCGTGGAGGCGGCGATCCGCACCGGCACCTTCCTCGAGATCAACGGGAACCCGGACCGGCGCGACCTGAACGAGTGGAACGCGCGCCTCGCGGCCGAGCGCGGCGCGATGCTCGTGATCGACTCGGACGCCCACGGCGTGAACACGCTCGCGAACGTCCGCTACGGCGTGGCTACCGCGCGGCGCGCGTGGGTGGGGCCGGATCGCGTGGCGAACACGCGCGCGTGGCCCGAGCTCGATCGTCTGCGGAAGCGTTCCCGGAGCTGACCGGCTCGATGCGGCGGAAGCCCGGCGTGCGGATCAGCCGCGTGGGCTTGAACGGAGACGTTGGCTCCACGTAGAAGCGGACGCCGTCGCGGCCCTCGATCGCCTCGACGGCAGCCGACTGCTTGCGCCAGGCGAGCGCCGCGGCGATCACGTAGCCGGCCGCGATGGCGGGCACCTGCGGGACCAGGAAGGCGACCGCGCCGGAGAAGACGGTGAACAGCGCGAGCGCCCACAGGCGGTTGAACAGGATCGCCCCCGGCTCGAGCTCGGGCAGCGCGGCCTGCGTGCGTGCGCCCGCGAGCGCCCGGCCGATCCCCTGGGTCACCTCGGGCCGGCGGCCGAGCCAGAGGCCGCCCACCGCGGCCACCGCCCACCAGCCGAGCGCGATGTAGAGGAGCGTGCGGTCCTCCTTCGCCGCCGCGCCGGCGATCGCGACCGCCGCCAGGGCGGTCGCCGCGCCCGCGAACAGCAGCACGCTGGTCCGGAGGAAGTCGGGGAACCTCATTCTCCGACCAGCACCTCGAGGACGGCCACGAAGCCCTCCGTCCCCTCCACGACCTGGTCGGCCTGCTCGACGATCGCCGCCGGTCCCTCCGCCGAGCGGACCCCGACCTTCACCGCGACGTCGAGCGCGCCCTCGTCCACCAGCGCGTCGAGCGCGGTGAACGCGTCGAGGTCGGTGGCGTCGTCGCCGCCGAAGATCGCGGTCCGGACGCCACTTCGCTCCACCAGCTCGCGGACCGCCTGGCCCTTGTTCACCGGGACGGGTGGCCTGACCTCGAGGACCTTGCGCCCCCAGTGGGTGTCGAGGCCGGCCGCCTCCGCCTCCTGAGCGATGCCCTCGACACGTGTGCGCGCGACCTCTTCGTCCGGCACGCCGCGCCAGTGGAAGGCGACGATCGGGCCCTTGCGCTCGATCCGCACCCGGAGCCGTCGCAGATCGGCGTCGTCACGCTCGGCCGCGAATCCGGTCACCCGGTCGGTCCAGCTCGCGAATGCCGGCGAGATGTGCGCGCGCGTGGAGCCGGGCTCGAGCAGCTCGGCCCCGTGCGACCCCGCGTACGCGATTCCGCCCACGCCGACGATCCGTCGCGCGTCCGCGGCCGCCCGGCCCGAGATGCACGCCACGAGCCCGTAGCGGCGCGCGGCGCGGCCGAGCAGCCGCGCGGCGCGATCGGGCACGTGCGCGTCCTCGGCGCGGGTCACGATCGGCGCCAGTGTGCCGTCGATGTCGCACAGGAGCGCGGCACGACCGGGGTCGTCGGTGACCGGTCGCAGGGCGGCGGCGAGCGTCTCGGCCGTGGGAGCGGGCACGCTCCGTAGTATGCCCGCCATGTCCGCGCGGCTCGCGGCGATCGGCACGCTCGCCGGGGTGTTCAGCGCGCTCTTCGGAGTCGGCGGGGGGACCGTGATCGTCCCGTTGCTCATCCTCTGGCTCGCCTACGAGGAACGCGAGGCGACCGGGACCTCCCTCGCGGCGATCGTCCTGATCGCGCTGTTCGGTGCGATCGGGCACGGGGCGTTCGGCAACGTGGATCTCGCGAAGGGGCTCTTGATCGCCCCGCCTGCGGTGGCCGGTGTCGTGGCCGGCACGGCGCTCCAGCAGCGGATGCCGCAGCGCGCGGTCAGCGCCGTGTTCGCCGTTCTCCTGGTCGCCTCGGCCGCGGTGATCGCCCTCTGATGGACGTCGCGGCGCTTCTCGCCGTTGCCTTCGTGGCCGGGATGCTCGGCGGCGTCGTTGGGGTCGGCGGCGGCGTGCTGTTCGTGCCGGCGCTGGTGGTCCTGATGGAGCTGTCACAGCTCGAGGCGCAGGCGACCTCGTTGGTCGGCGTGGTCGCGGTGGGGATCGTGGGCGCGTGGCGCCAGCAGAGCTACGGGAACCTGCGGCCGCGCGACGCGCTCGCGATCGGCCTGTTCTCCCTCGTCGGGGTTGTCGTGGGGGTGGTGGCCGCGAACGAGCTCCCCGAGCGGGCGCTCGAGGTGATGTTCGCGGCGCTCAGCCTGTACTTCGCGTTCGGGCTGGCGAGGCGGGCGCTTGCACCCACTCGAACTGATCCTGCATCCCCGTCAGCCTGAACAGGTCCTCGATGTGGCGCGGCGGCTCGACGAGGGCGAACGACCGGCCCGCCTGCTGCGCCTGCAGGCGGTGCGACACGAGGATCCCGAGCGCCATCGAGTCCATGAACGTCACGCCGCGCAGGTCGATCACGATCCGTTCGGGCTGCTCCCGCTCGAGCAGCTCGATCCGGAGCTTGAAGGGATCGACGGTGCCCAGGTCGAGCTCGCCGAAGACCGCCAGGTGCGGAACTCCGTCGGGGTCGCTGCGCTCTACGCGCATCCGACCAGCCTAGACCGGCGCGCCCGGAGCGCTTGCGGGAGCCACCACAGGGCCAGGCCGAGCGCGAGCCCCACCGCGAGGTTGACGAGGAAGCCGACTCCGGCGACGAGCAGCGCGAGCGCGACGTCGCGGGCCCCCTCGAGGTCCCGCGCCAGCGCTATGTGGAGCAGCCCGGCACCCGCCAGGAGGGCCGCCAGGATCGGGAGCGGGAAGGCGGTCAGCAGGACGGCCAGCCCGCTCCCGAGCGCGAGGGCGAGCGTGACGAGGGCGACCCCCATCACGAGCGGCGCGCCGCCGGTCCGGGCGCCGAAGGCGTGGTGGGCGGTCAGCCCGCCGGCGCCGTGGCACACGGGCATTCCGCTGAGCGCGCCGGCGAACACGTTCGCCGAGCCGAGCGACATGGCGAGCCGCCCGGGCCGGATGGCCTGAGCGCGCTCCCCGAAGTAGGTGCGCGCGGCGTCGGCCGTCGCGAGGCACGAGTTCGCGAACGAGAGCGGGAGCTGCGGGATCACGAGCACGGTGAATGCCGTCAGCAGGACGTCGGCGTCGAGGTGCGGCAGCGCGATGGCCGACGGGCCGAGCGCCAGGTCGCCGCCGCCCTGGACCAGCATCACCGCCGCCCCGACGGCCACGAGGACGAGCGAGATCGCGGCCTTTCGGAGCGCGAGCAGCAGCGCCAGCGCGACCAGGGCGAGCGCGGCCGCGGCGGCCGTCCCGAGGCCGTGCTCGTCGAAGGCCGCCGGCGGGTCGGCCACAAGGCCCCATGCGATCTTGAGGAACAGCAGCCCGACGGTGATCTGAACGCCGCGGATGAGCGGCTTCGGGAACGCCCGCGCCGCGAGGTCGATCAGCCCGGTCCGCCCGAGGATGAGGAAGATCACTCCCATCAGGAGCGCGCCGGCGGCGATCTCGTCGGAGCCGAGGTCCTTCGCGATCGCGATCGCGCCGAACGCCTTGAGGGGCTGCACCGGGATCGGGAGCCCGTAGAGGAGCGCGACGGCGATGTAGAGCAGGCCCGCGGGCAGCAGGACCGCGGTGGCGGACAGCCCGTTCGCCACGATCAGGGCGACGGCGATCGGCAGGAGCACGCCGACGTCGGCGACCGCGCCCGCCAGCTCGTGCGCGCCGAAGCGGACGCCGTTTCCGCGATTTGCGGGCATTCGCCGAAGTGTCCCAGCCCGCTGTCCGCGTGCGGATCTAGCTTGCTCCCATGCGCCTCATCGTCGCGCGCTGCGAGGTCAACTACACCGGGCGGCTGAGCGCGCGCCTGCCCGAGGCGCTCCGGCTGCTGATGATCAAGTCGGACGGGTCGGTCATGGTCCACGCCGACACCGGCGGCTTCAAGCCGCAGAACTGGATGACGCCGCCGACGGTCATCGAGGAGGAGCCCAATCGGATCGTCGTACGCAAGCGCGGCGGGGAGGACCAGCTCGACATCCGCGTCGTCGAGGTGCTCTCCGACGTCACCCACGACATGGGCGAGGCCGCCGCGCTCGAGAAGGACGGGGTCGAGGCGCACCTCCAGGAGCTGCTCGGCGAGCGGCCCGAGTGGTGCGGCGAGGGGTTCCGGCTGGTCAAGCGCGAGTGGCCGACCGACATCGGCCCGGTGGACCTCATGTGCCGCGACGCCGACGACGCCTGGGTCGCGGTCGAGATCAAGCGGGTCGCGACGATCGACGCGGTTGAGCAGCTCACCCGGTACCTCGAGCGGATCCGGCTAGACCCTTCGCGCGCCGACTGCCGCGGCGTGCTGGCGGCCGAGCAGATCAAGCCGCAGGCGCGCGTCCTGGCCGAGGCACGAGGAATCGAGTGCGTGGAGGTGGACCTCGCCGTGGTCCGCGGCGAGCGCGAGCCGGCGCTAACCCTCTTCGCCTAAAACGGCGGCTGGGTAGGAGCGCGCGCCCGGCCGCGACAGCGAGCGATGCCTTTTGGGCGCTATAGCCCCCTCAAAGCATCAATCGACGCACCAGACTCCCGCACCACCCTTTACCCAGCCGGTCGTTTCGTCGCCCTACCGCCATCGCGCCGCCGGATCGCCCGTCGTGGGCGGCCCGTAGCCCTGTTCGCAGTCGCGCAGCCGGTAGACGGTCGCCTCGGGGCCGGTGCGCTCGAACTCGCGGTCGTAGTAGAGGTGGGTCGAGCGGTCGAAGTCGAACGGCACGCTCTCGCCCGGGTCGTACGGGTCGGCGCGGAAGACGACGTCGGCTTCGCGCTCGAGTCGCCGGTAGTAGGCAAGCGCGCGCGGCAGCCCCTCCTGTTCGGCGCGGACCCTCACGAAGCTCAGCACGAGCACGTGGCAGAAGCCGGCATCGCGGTAGCGGTCGATCCGCTCCGGCCCGGCGGCGTAGAGGTAGCGCGTCGGGCGCGCGGGGAGCGGCGGGTAGCCGTGGCGATAGCGCGGCGGCGGACCGAACCCGGCCACGAAGCCGCGGTACCAGTCACTCGGCGTGGCGGGCTCGATCACGAGCCGAAGCCGCGGCCGGTACTCCTCGAGCAGGAAGTCGCGTGCGATTACGCGCGTGTCGTCGCTGCGCATGAGCCGAGCGGTGCGGACGTCGGCGAGGACGGGCTGGATCAGCACCACCGCGAGCAGCCCCACGAGCGCGAGCCCCTGCCGGGCGGGCGCGAGCGACAACGAGCGTGCCGTCCGCGCGAGCGCGAACCCGGCGAGCATCGCGAGGATCGGGTAGGTGGGCATCATCCAGCGCGCGAAGTGGCGCTCGGCGGTGCCGAGGTACAGGTAGAGCACGAGCGGGAAGAGCGCCAGGAGGACCGCGCGCATGCGGTCGCGGCGCCACTGCCAGACCAGCCCGACGAGGGCCGCGATCGCCGCGCCCCAGCCGAGGCCCCACGTGAGCGTGCCGGGGTAGAACGCGTACGGGTTCTCGTCGCCCTGACCGAGCTTCGGCTCGTCCGCCGCGTAGCTCTGCGACCGCAGCTGGTCGAGCGCCTCGCCCAGGTCGAACAGGAAGTACGGCGTCGTGATGAGGAACGCGGCCACCATCGCGGCGATGGCGAGCCCAGTGTCCACGAGGACGGGCCGCGGCCGCTCGCGCACGTGCACGGCGGCGGCGACGAGCAGCGGCACCAGCAGCAGCCCAGCCGTGTACTTGAACCCGATCGCGAACCCGATCGAAGCCCCGCCGATGACGAACCAGCGGCGCGACCCGTCCTCTGCGATTCGGACGGCGGCGTACACCGCGACCGCCACCGGTAGGAACGCCCCGACGTCGGTCACCGCGTAGCGGGAGTACGCGACCGGCAAGAACGCGAACGCGAGGATCGCGGCCGCAGCGATGCCCTCGAAGGTTCCCCAGAGCCGCCGCGCGACCGCGAACGTCCCGGCCACGCCGACCATGGCGAGCGCCACGGCGATCGCTCGAGCGATGAGGTAGATGTCGGTCGGGTCCTCGCGGAACTGGGCGGTGACGTCGTCGAAGCTCGCGATCCAGAGCGCGATGTGGACCAGGTAGGTGAACCCGGACGGGTTCTGGAAGTAGTCCGGGTTCAGGCCGTCCTCGAACATCTGCACCGCGCGACTCGTGAAGTGCAGGCTCTCGTCGGCGTGGAACGAGTACGGGAGGCCGTGCCGCAGTCCGTACACGCGCACGGCGAGTCCGCCCACCAGGACTGCGGCGAGCGCGGCGTACGCGGGGGTTGCGAGTCGGCGCGCGGTCAGCTCGCCCGGCAGGCTACGCGTGTGAGGGGGCGGGCTCGCGCGCGGTGTCCTCGACGAGGTGCGCGAAGTCCGGCCACAGCGCGAGGTCCAGCTCGGGCACGATTTCTCTCAGCCCACGCACGTCCGACTCGAGGAACTTGAGCATCGGGACCTCGATGTCGGGCCACAGGTCGGGACGCGTCATGCGGGGCGCGCCCGCGGGCGCGTCGCCACGGCCGAGCACGCGGCGGGCGCGGTCGAGCGTGCCCTGGCGGAGACCGTCCGGCGCGAAGCCGTCGTCGACCCCCAGGAACCGCATCGTCCGGGCGTACTCACCGGCGGGATCGCGCATACAGCGCTCGAGCTGGAGCACCAGCACGCGGTCGCGGTCGTAGAACTCGAGCACGCGCTTGAGCTGGCGCGTGTAGCACCCGCGGTTCGGGCTGTTCGCGACGATGTCGGCCTCCTCGCGCTCGCGCGTCGATCGCGCGACGTCGGCGGAGTAGCGCACCACCGGGTCCACCAGCATCACGATCAGCTTGGCGTCGGGCGCGGCGCGCTTCAGCAGCATCGGCGTCCACGCCTCGTAGACGTAGTCCGGGCTCCACTCGCCGACGACCTTGCCCTCGGCCCGCGCAAACCGCGCGTGGTACGCGGCCACGTCCTCGTCGGTCATCGCGCGGCTGCAGAAGGTCTCGAAGAACTCGAGGCTCCGGCCGCCCTTCGGCCGGACGACGTCGGGGTGCTCGAGCATCAGCTTGTGCCACCAGTTCCAGCCGGAGTGCGACGTGCCGAGGCCGACGAAGTCGGGCGGACCCCCCTCCGCAGTGCGGGTGGGCGCGGCGGCGGGCGGCTCGGAGCGCGGCCGGCGCCTTCCCTCGGCGAGGTGGGCGAAGTTCTTCCAGAGGCTCACGTCGAGGTGCGGGACGAGCTCGCTCAGCTCGAGCACGTCCTCCTCGAGCTCGCGGACGATCGCCTCCGAGAGGTCGTCCCAGATCGGCTCGCGCCGCGAGCGGGTGGGCGTCCCGCGCGTGCGCGTCAGATCCTTCGGCACGTGCGCCGGCGCGCCGATGAACTCGAGCGTCTGCGAGTAGTGATGGAGCGGGTCCTGCGTGCACTGCTCGTACTGGAGGACCAGGACCTGCTCCGGGTCGAAGTAGTCGTACAGGCGGCGGAGCTGCTCGGCGTAGCGGCCGCGCTCGGTGGCGTCGGTCGAGAGCCATTCCCACTTCAGCCCCGGCTTTCGCGACGACGTGTGCAGCACGCCCGAGCGGTAGCGCTCGACCGGGTCGCGGAACATCACGAGGATCTTCGCGTCGGGTGCCGCGCGCTTGACGACCCGCGGGCCCCAGACGTCGCGCATGTAGCGCGGCGTCCACTCGCCCGCCAGCTCGCCCGGGGCGCGCGGGAACTGGTCGTGGTACCTCGCCACGTCCGCGTCGGTCATCGGCCGCTTGCCGAACTTGTCGAAGAAGTGCTGTTCCTTCTTGCGGTTGCGCGGCGTGCGGATCTGCGGATGGCTCTTCAGGAGGCGCTGCCACCAGGTCGTGCCCGACCGCTGTGTGCCTACGCCGACGAAGTCGGGCGGCCCGGTGATGAGGGTCTCCTCGGCCATCGGCGGCGCAGTCTAACCGGGCAACTTTGGCGGTCTAAGCCGCCTGCGCGGCGCCCCAGCCACGCTCGGCGCGAAGCTGGTCGCAGAACTCGAGGAGCTCGTAGTCGCGGCTGTACCAGTCGCGCAGGATCTCCTTCGCGGCGTCGTCGAGGGGCTCGTCGCCGCTGCGGTCGCGCTTGTGCGAGAGCGCGGGATCGGTGGGCAGCTCGAGACCGGCGGGCAGCTCGAGGATGCGCTTCAGCTGCTCCCAGTCGGCGTTCAGCGTCTCCTGGCGCCCGACGTAGAGGATCTGCTCGTCCCGGGCGCGGACCTCGTCGGGCGTGCCGACCCAGCGCCACATCGGTCGGAGGTGACGGATCGCCTCCATCGCGGCGTCCGCCCGCTCGCGCGTCGTCTCGTCGTCCGAGACCAGGCCGTGCGCGAGTGCGGACGGCGTCGTGAAGGTCTCGAAGGTCTGGCGCTCGGCCGGGCGCCACTCCACGTAGTAGCGCGGCTGGCCCTTGCGCAGCCGGCTGTAGAACCCGCTGAAGAACCGCGAGATCGGGTCGCGCAGGCAGAAGAAGACGTGGTCGCCGTCGGGCACGTCCGGCACGCGCATCCCGTGCCGGCGGTGGATCTGGATCCGCCCGTACGGGGTCGGCGCGACCTTCTCCGCCTTCTCATCCTTGATGTAGGCGAAGCCGTTCTTCTTGAGCGCCGCGCGAATTGCGGAGCCGCCGGTCTTGCCGACGTGGACGAAATGGACCGTCACGCGTCAGCGCGTCGCTTCGACGACGGTCTGGAGGTGGGCGGTGAGATCACGCTGCACGTCCTCGTACTCGGGTAGCCCCGCGAGGTTCCGGGTCTCCTGCGGGTCGGCGCGCAGATCGTAAAGGAGGTAGACCTCGCCCTCGGGGTTCGTCGCGAGCTTCCAGTCGCGGTTCGCGACCATCGCCTCGCGCCGAAGTTCGGACAGCGCAACCTCGCGGTGCTCGCGCGCCGGATCGGCGATGACCGGCATGAGCGAGCGCGCCCGGCTGCCCTCGACCGGCTGGCCGCCGACCGCGTCGACCAGCGTCGGCCCGAGGTCCATCAGCTCGACGAGCGCGTCCGAGACTCTCCCGGCGGTTGCGGCCGCGGCGTCCGGCGCCAGCCGGACGATCATCGGCACGCGGACGGCTCCGTTCAGGAAGTTCTGCTTGTAGAGGAGCCCGTGGTCGCCGTTCATCTCGCCGTGGTCGGACACGAACGCGATCACGGTGTTGTCGAGGTCGTGCCGCTTCTTCACGACCTTCAGCACCTGGCCGATCTGGTCGTCGATCAGCGCGACGTTGCCGGCGTAGTCGGCACGCAGCGCCGCGATCTCATCGCGGGAGAGCTCGGGCCGCTGCTCGAGCTTCTCGTCGAGCAGACCGCGCGGCCGCTCGTGGTCGTCCGGAACCTGCTCGACGGGCGGGGGCATGTCCGCCGGGTCGTAGCGGCTCGCGAAGGGCTCGGGCGTGTCCCAGGGCTCGTGCGGGCCGCCGAAGCTGACCCAGCAGAACCAGGGCCTGTCCTCCCCGTACGCGTTCAGCCACTTCACGGCCCGCTGGCCCACGTACACGTCCGAATACAGCTCGAAGGGGAGAGGCGATGGCCGCACGACCCACGGCTTGTTGTCGTAGCGGTCCTTGATGTCCTTCTTGTACGCGCCGTACACGCCCTCGTCGCGCCAGAGCTGGGTCATGTGCGTGCGCGAGCGCGTGGCCGCGCGCGGGCCCGAGATCTCGTCCACCACGTCGAGGCCGTACGCGTGCAGCAGGTGCTCGCGCTCACGCAGGTCGCCGAGGTGCGGGTGCAGGTGCGTCTTCCCGAACACGCTCGTCGCATAGCCGGCGTCGCGGATCGCGCGCATCCACGTGGGCGACTCGGGCGGCAGCGTGTGGCGCTGGTTGTGCCAGACGTCCGTGTTGTGGGGGTACTGCCCTGTGGCGAGGCTGACCCGGGCGGGCACGCAGACGGGCGAGTTCGAGTACGCGTTCGCGAACCGCACGCCCTCGGCCGCCAGGCGGTCGATGTTCGGCGTGTCCACCCAGTCGCCGGTGCATCCGAGCGCGTCCCACCGATGCTGATCGGTCATCAGCAGCAGGACGTTCGGATGATCGGGGTCCCGGGACCCGCGCCGCGTGAATCGGCCGAGCACGCGCGCAGTGTGACAGCCGAGCAGGAACGAGAAGCGGCGGCCCCGTTTCCGGAGCCGCCGCTCTCATCCTTTGCGAGTCCTAGGCCGTCAAACCTTCGGGCAGGTGAACTTGTTGCCCCACTCGGCGCACGCGCCACGGACCGGATCGCCCATCTCGTTGCGCAGCACGACGATGTCGTCGTTGCCGTTCAGCAGACCCTCATGGCCCCACTCGCCGAACAGCTTGCTGTCCGCGAACGGGAGGCCCGGGAGCCGCCGCAGCGGGTTGACGTCGATCCTGATCCCGCCTCGACCGAGGGGGACGTTGACCGTGTGCACCCTGTTGGCGAAGACCGTGATGGCCTCGCCCGGGAGCAGGAAGTCACCGATTCCGAACTCGTAGTAGAAGGGCTGATTCTCGAGCTCGTACTGGTAGAGGAAGACCGTCTGCGACGAGGTGTTCTTGACGGTGATCCACTCGTCCTCGGTGCCCCAGTTCTGGACGTCGAGGTCGAGATCGCCGTCGTACTTCTCGGCGCAGGTCGTGCGGCACGGGAACATCTGCCCGACGCGCATCTCCATGTCCGGGTCGAACAGGTAGGCGCCGTCGCCGATCTGCTTCTTGTCGTTGCTCGCGTTGTCGAAGATCGTCTCGTTGAGGCCCCAGTACAGCGTGTTGGGCTCGGAGGCGAGCTTGCCGGCGTCCCTACTCTGGCCGACGACGACGCGGATGGAGCCCCGGGCGGGGATGACCGCGTTGGCCGGGAAGTTGTAGCCCGACTTCATCTTCGTCGCGACACCGTCGTCGCGGAGGTGCGAGTCACGCAGCGTCCAGCCCTTCAGCGGGACGGCGGTGGTGCCGGTGTTGACGATCCGGACCCACTCGCCCCAGGGCTTGTCGAAGCCCTCGGCATCCCACTTGACCTTCATGATCAGGTTGTCCTCGGTCGCCTGAGGTGACGGGCCCTTGTCGCCGCACGCCTCGGGGTTCCACAGGCCGCGGCCGGCCAGCTTGGCCTCCTCGGCGGCGCGCACGTAGGCGCCGTTCCACGGCCACTCCTTGCCGTTGGGGAAAGGCAGCACGAGGCCGGCCTCCAGCAGCTCGATGGCGGGGTCGATCCACTTGCCGCCCTGCTTGACCTGCAGCGCGCGGCGTGCACGCTTGGTCTTGCCGCTGCCCTCGCTGCTCGCGAATAGCGCGACCAGGCGGAACTCGCCCTTGATCAGCTTGTCGAGCTTCTCGGCCGCCTCGACGCCGAGGCAGTTGCCCTTGCGGGAGGCGTGCGTGTAGCTCTTCAGCTCAGGCGCCTGGATCCCGATCACGCGGACGTTGAGCTTGTCGCCCCACTTGCCGTTGCTCTTCTTGACGTAGGGGCGGAGCGTGTCGCCGTCGGCGACGTACTTGACCTTGGCCTCCCAGACCTTGCACTTGGCACCCGACTCACCGGGCACACAGGGGACCTTGGCCGCGGCGCCGGCCGACGGAGCGGCGACGAGCGCGATCAGGACGGCGGCCATCAGGCCGAGAACGGAAACCCGCATCTATGAACCCTGCCTTTCGAAACTTGTCTTTGACTTGAGCGCGTAGACAGCACGCACCCTGTGGCCCTATCGGCACCTGAAAAGGTGAACTTGAGGGCTATCCGCGTCGTTCCTCTGACGCCGCGGGCGATTCGCGCCGCGCTGGTAGCGTCCGCGCGCGTGCAGCGGACCGAGCGACTCCCGCATCAGCGCGGCGAGCGCGCCGCCGTCAACCGCCTCGAGCTGCTCCCCGCCGGCCTCCTCCACGTTCGTGCCCGTCTTGGCACCGAGGCGCTTGCGACGGGCGCCGAGCTGGTGCTGCGCGCCGAGGCCGCGGGAGTGGAGCGCCGCATACGCTTCCAGCCCGACGAGCGCGCGGGGCGCCTCGGGCATGCCTTCGTCGACCTGCGCGACCTCGCCCCGCCGGCCGGTGACGACGCCTGGGCGATGAGCCTGAGCGTCGGCGGTGGCGACCCGTCCCCGCTCAGGATGCGGCGCAAGCATTTGGACGCCACGGAGCGCGTCGTGCGCGGGGAGGACGGCTACTACCGGCTGCAGGCCCGGCTGCCGAAGCGGACCAAGCAGCCGCTGATCCGATGCCGCCGCCTGGATCCGCACGCCGAGGTGACGCGGGTGGAGGTCGGCGATCGCGCGATCGTGATCCACGGCGAGCTCCCGCCGGAGGCGGGCGAAACCAGCCTCGTCGCCACCAGCCGGCGCGACAAGGCGGAGCGCACGACCGGGGTCGAACGGGCAGGAAGGCGGTTCAGCGCGGAGCTCGCGCTCGCCGACCTCGCCCGCGCGGGTGACGGGGAGGTGTGGGACCTGCGCGTCGCCACCGCCGGAGAGCGCCTTCGACTCGCCGCGCACTCGGACGGAATCCACGAGAAGGGCCGCGTGGTCGAGTTCCCGCCGCGCGCCGCGGTGGCGGACGGCGCGGCACGCCGGCTTCGTCCCTACTACACCGCCCGCAACCGCCTGTCGGTCAGGTCGCGGCCGATCCCGCTCGACGAGGCCGAGCGCCGCGTCGCACAGCCGCGCGGAGGGCCCGATCCGCCCCCGCGGCGAGTGGGCGAGACGCCCCAGCTCGGCCGGCGGCGTGGGGCGCTGTTCACACTCGTCAGATGGCTCCAGGCGGTCGTCCGCCCGGTCATGCGCCTGTTGCGGGGCAGCCGGCGCTCGTCGGCCTCACCCGTGCCGCAGGAGGGGAAGGTGTACATCCTCCTCCTCAACGCCTACGCCATGGGCGGCACCGTCCGCACCACGTTGAATCTGGCCGAGCACCTCGCCCAGCGCCACGACGTCGAGCTGATCAGCGTGGTCCGGAAGCGCGACCGGCCGCTCTTCCGGGTTCCGCGGGGGATCGACCTGACCGTCGTGGACGACCGGCGCCGGCGCGGTCGTGCGCGCGGGTTCTTCGAGCGCGGCGCCCGGGCATTGCCGAGCATGCTCGTGCATCCCGAGGACTGGGCGTTCAACCTGACGACCGCCTGGAGCGACGTGCAGCTCATCCGCAAGCTCCGCTCGCTCGACAGCGGCGTCCTCATCACGACCCGGCCGGCGTTGAACGTCATCGCCGCTCAGTTCGCCCCGCCGAGCGTCCGGGTGATCGGGCAGGAGCACCTGAACTTTCGCGCCCACCGACCGGGCCTCGCCCGCCAGGTGCGGCGCCACTACCGGGATCTCGACGCGCTCGTCGTGCTGACGCACGACGACCAGCACGACTACCGCGAGGTCCTGGCCGGCGCCGAGACGCGGATCGAACGGATCACGAACGCCGTGCCCCGTCTCTCCGGCGAACCGCGCGCGGAGCGCGACAAGATCGTGCTCGCAGCCGGCCGCCTGACCTGGCAGAAGGGGTATGACCTTCTGATCGACGCCTTCGTGCCGGTCGCCGAGAAGCACCCCGACTGGCAACTCCGGATCTACGGCGACGGCGCGCGGCGCAAACGGCTGGCGCGACGCATCCTGCGCGCGGACCTGTACAACAACGTCTTCCTGATGGGGGTAACTCGCCGTCTCGGCGAGGTCATGTCGAGAGCCGGCCTGTTCGTGCTGAGCTCGCGCTACGAGGGATTCGGAATGGTCATCGTCGAGGCAATGAGCAAGGGGCTGCCCGTGGTCAGCTTCGACTGCCCGCGCGGTCCGGGTGAGATCATCGACCCCGGCAGGGACGGCATCCTCGTCCCGCCGCAGGATGTGGAGGGCCTCGCGCGCGCGATGCTCGAGCTGATCGAGGACGACGAGCGGCGGCGCCGGTACGGTGCCGCGGCGACCGAGAAGGTGCGGGAATTCGAGATCGACCAGGTCGGTGAGCAGTGGGAGTCACTGCTCTCCGAGCTGATCAAGGACGATGGCAACAGAGCTCCAGCGACCGCCGCAGCGTAAGCCGCCCATCCAGCTGTCGGGCAACATCACCACCGCGGTGCTGGTGGCGACGGCGCCTGGCGACGAGGGCGGGCCCGCCGCGGCGCTCCCCTGGGAGGGCGGCAACCTCCTCGACCGCGCGCTCGGGCTGATGGCGGAGCTCGGGCTGCGGGACGTCCACGTGATCACCCGGCCGCAGTACGAGGATGCGCTCCGCGCCTCGGCCGAAGCGGCCGGAGCGGCGCTGCGCGTCTGCGCGGATCCGAGCCGGGACCTGGCCGAGGTGGCCGAGCTCGCGGCCGGCGCGAGCGGCGGGTTCGTCGTCCTGCATGCCGACGTGATCGTGCAGCGGGGCGCGCTCGAGGGTCTCCTGGCCAATCCCGGCATCGCCTCCGGCGTCCTCGGCGCGGGGCAAGGGGGCGGCGGTGGCATGTACGCCCTGCGCGGCAGGCTTGCGCGCGGGCGGCTCGTGAGCGCCTCGTCCGCCTACCACTCCGTCAGCCAGCCGCGCATGACGTTCCTCGGCGTGCTCAAGGTCGCGGCCCGCGACATCGGCGAGCTCGCCGAGGCCGCCGAGGAGCTCAGCCGACTGATGGAGGGCGGACCGCCGCCCGAGTGGCGCCGGGAACTCGACAACAGGGTCGAGGGCTGGCGCATGTCGCTCGGCCGGACCGCCCTGAAGGCCGAGCGACGCTCCGCACGCGACGCGCTCCAGGCGGACGGCCGCGAGCGGGGCGAGCTCCCGGCCCTCGAGCCGAACGAGTATGCGCGCCGCCGCCGCGAGCTCGCGCGCGAGCTGCCGGGCCCCGAGGAGTCGGACCTTCGCCTCCGGGTCACGGCGCTCGAACAGGACATCGTGTCCCTCCTGCTCGTCGGGCTCGTCCGGAGCAAGGTGCACCTGGGGAACACGTTCGTGCGCGGCTTCTTCTGGACGCGCGCGCTCACTCGCGCCGCCACCGAGCAGGCGGCGGTCACGATCCACAAGCACGACGAGGAGCGCGTCAAGCTCAAGTCGGCGGTCAAGGGCGCGGACGGGTTCTTCACGACCTTCTTCGTCAGCACGTGGTCGCGCTACGTCTCGCGTTGGTTGGGACGCCGCGGCGTCTCGCCCAACCACGTCACGATCTTCGCGCTCTGTCTCGGGCTGGCGGCCGCCACCGCCTTCGCGACCGGCGAGCGCACCGGCTACGTCGTCGGCGCCGTGCTCGTGTATTTCTCGTTCGTCTTCGACTGCGTTGACGGGCAGGTCGCGCGCTACACGCGCCGGTACTCGAAGTTCGGCGCCTATCTCGACTCCGTCTTCGACCGCACGAAGGAGTACGCGGCCTTCGCCGGCCTCGCGATCGGCGCAAGCAGCTCCGAGGTGTGGATCATGGCCGCGGCGATGCTCACGCTCCAGACGTTCCGTCACTTCTTCGACTTCTCGTTCGGCGCGACCGACCGCCAGGCGATCGCCGAGACCCCGCAGCCGTCGATCGCGCAGGCGCCGGACGAGGCGCTCGGCCGCCTGCGGATGAAGTCACGTGGCACGCTCGAGCCCAAGCTCGGCGCGCTCGAGCACAGGGAGGCGACGGCGGCCGAGGTGCGCGAGGCAGCCGAGGACGAGGAGGACAACGCGTCGCGCGAGCCGAAGCCCCCGCGGCCGAAGTCCCTGTCGAAGCGGATCCTCGGCTTCTGGCGCGTTCTCGACCGGGTCCCGGGGCTCATCTGGCTCAAGAAGATGGCCGCGTTCCCGATCGGCGAGCGCTTCGCGGTCATCTGCATCACCGCCGCCCTCTTCTCGCCGCGCGTCACGTTCATCACGCTGCTCGCCTGGGGCAGCTTCGCGCTGCTCTACACGACGACCGGGCGCACGCTGCGTACGCTCGCGAAGTGGAGGTCGCTGCCGGGATGAGCATCGCGCCGGCCATCACCCTCGCCGAGCGCGTCGCCCCGCGCCCGGGGACCCAGCTCGAGCTGTACCGCGAGGACGGCCCGCTCGTCCGGCTCGTCGGAGTCGCGCTCGGACGCCGCATCCCCGTTCGCCCGCTCGTCCTGGCCGTGATCGGCGCGGCGGGGCTGTTCGCCGCGATCGCGGTGGAGGGCGACGGCGCGTCGGACGGCGTCGTCGCGGCCGCGGTCGCGTGGTTCGTGCTGTGGGCAGGGCTCTCCGCCGGCCGGCCGCACACGGACGAGTTCGCCTGGGCGCTGCCCGGGGTCCTGCGGATCGGCGAGTACGGCGCGCTCATCTGGATCGGCGCGATCGTCGGCGAGTCGGGCTCCGCCGCCGCGTTCGCGCTGATCGCGGCCCTGGCCTTCCGCCACTACGACCTCGTCTACCGCTCGCGCATCCAGGGCACGCCGCCCGCCGCGTGGCTCGACGTCGCAACGGGCGGCTGGGACGCGCGGATGCCGCTGGCCGTCGCGCTCCTGGCGCTCGGCGCAGTCCCCGAGGCATTCTTCGCGATCGCCGCCGTTCTGGGGCTCGTGCTCGTCGCGGACTCGGTGCGCTCGTGGGCTCGCCATACGGCGGCGCCCGTCTCCGTCTATGAGGACGAGGAGGACGAGGGCGATTGATCGGGCTCGTGCTGGCCGCGGGTGCGGGTCGTCGCCTGCAGCCGCTCACGGATGACCTGCCGAAGACGCTCCTCCCCGTCGCGGGTGAGCGCACGATCCTGGACATCGCGCTCGCGAACCTGAAGGCGGCCGGACTCGACGACGTGGTCGTCGTGACCGGGTTCGCGGCGCACGCCATCGAGGACCGGCGCGAGGCCCTCGAGCGCGACCACGGGGTGGGGCTCGAGCTCGTGTTCAACGAGAAGGCGGAGGAGTGGAACAACGCGTATTCGCTGTGGGTCGCGCGCGAGCACCTCCGCGACGGAGCCATCCTCGTCAACGGCGACACTGTGCACCCGGCGAGTGTCGAGGAGACGGTCCTCGCGGCGCGCGGGCCGGACATCGTGCTCGCGGCCGATACCGACAAGACGCTCGGGGAGGAGGAGATGAAGCTCCACCTGACCGACGACGGCTTCATGGACCGGATCAACAAGGCACTCGACCCCGCCACGGCGGCCGGCGAGTACATCGGCGTGACGCTGATCGAGGCCGCGGGCGCCGAGGCGCTCGGGGCCGCGCTCGAGGCGACGTGGCGGCGCGACCCCGACCTGTACTACGAGGACGGCTACCAGGAGTTCGTGGACCGCGGCGGGCGGATCGGCATCGCCCCCATCGGCCCGGTCGAGTGGGTCGAGGTCGACGACCACTCCGATCTCGCGCGCGCGCGGGAGGTGGCGTGCCGCTACTGACGCGGATGGTCGCGACCCCGCTCGCGGTCGACATCGGCCCGGGCGCCGTCCAGGCGCTCGCTCCGCTCCTCGCGGACCGCCGGATCTCGAGCGGCGGGCACGTCGCGGTGGCGGTCGGCCCGTTCCTCGGCGAGGAGCTGGCGGCGACACTTCGGCCCCAGCTCGAGAACGCCGAGTTCTTCACGGTCGAAGGCGGCACGCTCGTGGCCGCGCGCCAGCTCGCCGAGGACCTCCGCGGGGGAGCGTTCGACGCGCTCGTGGGGATCGGCGGCGGGCGCACGCTCGACGTGGCGAAGTACGCGGCCACGCTCACCGGCCTGCCGCTGGTGGCCGTGGCCACGAACCTCGCACACGACGGGATCGCGTCGCCGGTGTCGTCGCTCGTGCACGACGGCCACAAGGGCTCGTACGGCGTCCAGATGCCGATGGCGATCGTCGTGGATCTCGACTACGTCCGCCGCAGCGAGGCCCGCATGCGCCGCTCGGGGATCGGCGACGCGGTGTCGAACCTGTCCGCGATCGCCGACTGGCGGCTGGCCGAGCAGGCGCGCGGCGAACCGGTGGACGGCGTCGCCGCCACGTTCGCCCACACCGCGGCGGCCGCCATCGTCCACCGCGAGGACGGCATCGACGACGACCCGTTCCTGGTCGCCCTGGCCGAGGCGCTCGTCCTGTCGGGCCTCGCGATGGCGACCGCCGGAAGCAGCCGCCCGTGCAGCGGCGGCGAGCACGAGATCCTCCACGCGATCGACGTCCTCTTCCCCGAAAGCGACGCGAACCACGGCGAGCTCGCCGGCGCCTGCGCGCTGTTCGCCGCATTTCTTCGCGGCAACGAGGCGCAGGCGGCGCTGCTCGACCGCTGCCTCAGCCACCACCGCCTCCCCAGGACCCCGCGCGAGCTCGGCCTGGACGAGGACCAGTTCACCCAGGCGGTCCTGCGCGGCCCGTCGACGCGCCCCGACCGCTACACGATCCTCGAGCACCTCGACCTCGACGAGCGGGGCGCGAGGAGCCGAATCGATGCCTACGTCGCGGCCTTCGATAGCTGAGCTGCGGGCGGCCACCCAACCGCCTCAGATCTTCGAGCGAAACAGCGGCGAGCACTGGGCCGGCCGCCTGTACATCAGGCGCGCCTCGCCGTACGCGACACGCGTGTTCCTGCGGCTCGGCCTGTCCGCCGACGCGGTCACATGGCTGTTTCTGCTCTCAGGCCTCGCGGCCGCGGGAGTGCTGTGCCTCGACGGCGTCGTCCCCGCTGTCGGCGCGGTCCTCCTGATCCAGCTCCAGATCCTGCTCGACTGCTCCGACGGGGAGGTCGCGCGATGGCGCGGCGAGTCCTCGCCGCGCGGGATCTACCTCGACCGGATCGGCCACTACCTGACCGACGCGGCGCTCCCGATCGCGCTCGGCGTCCGGGTGGACGACGTCACGCTCGGCCTCGTCGTCGCCGTGCTCGTCCTGCTGATCAAGTCCGAGACCGCGCTCGTCCACCTCGCGCGCGCCGAGAGCGGTAAGCCGCCGGCCGCCGATCGCGCAGAGGTCTCCGCGCCCCGCGGCGGCCTGCTGCGGGCGACGCGGCGGGCGTTCGGCTTCGTCCCGTTCTACCGGGCGTTCGTCGCGATGGAGTTCACGCTCCTCGCGCTCGCAGCCGAGCTCGCCGGCCTGAGCCATGAGCTGCTCGTGGTGCTGGTCCCCGTGGCTGCCCTGACCGCGCTCGGCCACCTGGCGGCGATCCTCGCCTCCGACCGGCTGCGATGACGGTTAGGGCCGGGAGCTGTGTGACCGGCCGCGTACCCTGAGTGCACGAATGCAGACGGTCAAGTCCACAGATCCGGCGCTCCCGCGGTCCGCGGAGCACCGCTCACGCAACGGCGGAGCGGTGCCCGACGACGACGTCTTCAGGGGCGACCACCACGTCTACGAGCCGTTCAAGGTCGGGCTTCCGCCGCTGCGCCCGTACGTGCGCGAGGTGTGGAACCGGCGCCAGTTCGCGCTCCAGCTCTCGAAGACGAAGCTGCGGGCGAAGCACTACGACACCGCTCTCGGGCAGCTCTGGATGGTGCTCACGCCGCTGCTCATGGCGTGCGTCTATTTCCTCCTCGTGATGGTCATCCGCGGCGGAAGCCGGGGCATCGACTTCTTCGCCCACCTGTGCGCGGCGCTGTTTGCGTTCCACCTGTTCTCGCAGTCGGTCCAGCAGGCGTCCACGTCGATCGTCCGCGGCGGCAAGCTCGTCCTGAACACCGCCTTCCCACGCGTGTTGCTCCCGCTGTCCTCGGTGGTCCACGCGTTCCGCCGCTTCCTGCCGACGGTGCTGATCTACGCGGTGATCCACACGGTCGTGGGGGTGGTCCTCGGGTGGGAGATCCTGCTCACGATCCCGCTGCTCGGCCTGATCCTCCTGATGGCCGCCGGCGTCTCCTGCCTCGCCGCGGCGCTCCAGGTGTACTTCCGCGATCTCTCCAACTTCCTCCCGCACCTGCTGCGGATCTGGCTCTACACGACCCCGATCCTCTACACGGCCGAGCAGGCGTCCGACCGCGGCCTCAGCGTCGTCATGTGGCTGAACCCGATGGCGCCGATCATCCGGGCGTGGAGCTCGGTGATCGACGAGGCCAAGCTGCCCCCCGCGGAGGTGTTCGCCGCCGGGATCGCGTGGGCGGTCGGCCTGTTCCTCGTCGGCATCCTCTTCTTCATGTCACGGGAGCGTGAGCTTGTCGTCCGTCTCTGAGCTTCCGTCCAGCTCCACCCGCCAGCCGCGCGAGTACCAGATCGACGACGGCTACAGCATCATCGTCCGCGACGTCTCGGTCACGTACCGGACCTCGGTAGAGGGCAAGCCGACGCTCCAGAGCACGATCAGGCGCGTCGGTCGCCGCCAGCGGATCGTGCGCGAGGTCGAGGCGCTGAAGAACGTCGACTTCCGCGTCCGGCGGGGGATGGTCTACGGCGTCGTGGGCGCGAACGGCGCCGGCAAGTCCACGCTCATGCGCACCGTCACCGGGATCCTGCCGCCGACCGAGGGGACCGTCGAGGTCAAGGGCCGTGTCAGCACCCTGCTGGCGCTCGGAGTCGGCTTCAACAAGGAGCTCACCGGCCGCGAGAACGTCCAGCTCGGCGGGCTGGCCGCGGGTCTCTCGCGCGAGGAGATCGAGGACAAGTACGAGGAGATCGTGGACTTCGCCGAGCTCCACGACTTCATGGACATGCCGATGCGCACGTACTCGTCCGGCATGTACGGGCGACTCGCGTTCTCGGTCGCCGTCTCCATGGAGCCGGACATCCTGGTCATCGACGAGGCACTCTCGGTCGGCGACGCCCGGTTCAAGAAGAAATCGTTCGAGCGGATGCAGGACCTATGCAGCGAGGACCGCACGATCCTGCTCGTCACGCACGCCATGCGCACTGTGAAGAAGCTGTGCGACCGCGCCATGTGGCTTCACAAGGGCGAGATCGTGATGAAGGACAAGGCGCAGGAGGTCGTGAAGCACTACACCCGCTTCCTTCAGGTCGCGGAGGACGACGAGCTCACGGCCGAGGAGCTCTGACCCGCGGCCAGCACGGCGCCGGCGGCCAGCAGCACCCAGGCCAGCGGGTCCTCGAGGAAGGCCGCGTAGACCATCGTGTGCACGATCAGCGCGGTGAACGCGGCGGCGATCGCTACGCGCGGGAGCGACCCGCGCGCGCGAGAGATGAGCGTCGTGAGTGCGACCGCGATGAGCGCGACGTAGAGCACCAGGCCGATCAGGCCCTGCTCCGCGACGACCGTGATCGGAGTCGTATGCGAGGCGGTTACGGCGTTCGGCCGGCTCAGGTCGCGCTTGCGCCGGTACTCGTACTGGAACGAGCCCGAGCCGAAGCCCTGGACCGGTCGGTCCGCCCACAGGTCGAGGCCGCCGGACACGAGCTTCGACCGGCCGACCGTCGCGTCGTCCACCTCACCCGGACTCGGGATGTCGCCGCGCACCGCGAGGGCCGCCGCCCCGCCGATGGCGCCCACCGCGACGATCGCGGCCACGATCAACGCGACCGGGCGCAGGTTCCAGCGGAGCGCGGCGACGACCGCGAGCCCCGCGAGCAGCGCCGCGAACGACGACTGCGAGAACGTGAGGACGAGTGCCGCCCACAGCACGGCCAGCGCGGCCGCGAACAGGTAGATGTCACGCCGGCGGGTGGTCCATGCCACCACCGCGGCGACCGCGATCATCACCTCGGCCAGGAAGCGCCCGTAGATGTTCGGGTCGAAGAAGAGCGAGTTCACCCGGAAGTACGACCCGAACGCGTTCGACGCGATCACCTTCGGGTTGAGGAGCAGCGTGCGCGTCGCGTACTCGACGAAGCCGATCAACGCGAACACGAGCGCGAGCGCCAGCGCGACGCCGAGGCACCAGACGAGCAGCCGCCGCGTCCACTCGATGCGGAGGAGCAGGCCGAAGAGCAGGGCGAAGGGGACGTAGAAGAAGACGATCTGCTGTGCCGCGGGGCCCACGTCGTCGGCGTAGATCGCCTGCACCGCGTAGACCACGACGAACGCGAGCAGAACGGCCGCGAGGGGGCCGGACGGACGCGCGCGGCTGCCCGCGGGCGCCCGTCCCGCGGCGAGCGCCGGCAGCTGCGCGAGCGTCCCCGCGGCAATGACGCCGTACAGCGGCACCAGCAGGTTCGCCGTCAGCCCGGCGGCCTCGATCGGGACCCGGAAGGGCAGCGCGGCGAAAACGAGGACCGGCAGGAGCAGCGGGCGGCGGGACATGAGAAACGCGAGCACGGCGAGCGCGAGGAGCGCCACCGCGCCTGCGACCGCGGTCAGCGCCGGCCGGTCGCGGAACGTGGCGAACTGGTCCGTGTCCCAGATCTCGGCGATCAGGAGGACCGGGGTGAGTACGAGTGCCCCGGCCATCGCGGCCGCGCGCGGGCGCGGCCGGTCGAGCAGCACGGCGGCGGCGGCCAGGACCGCGGCGGCCACGAGGCCAACGTGCCCGAGGAAGCTTTCTAGCGGCGCACCAGGGTCCATATCCGCCTCGTGGTGGTGGCCGGTGGGGAGATGTCGTCGTCGAGCGCTCGGCTCCAGCCGGCGACCCCGGGGCGCACGACCAGCCCGCGCCCCAGGCGGTAGGCGACGAAGACGGTTTCGCCTCCGTCGGAGCCCGCCGTGGCGACCAGCCGGCCACGCCCGACGTCGCGCGTCTCCTGCCAGTCGTCCCAGGGTCCCCCGAGCGCGCCCGCCGTGCCGGAGAACAGGTTGATTTCGTCGCTCAGCGCGGCGAGCCCTGTCGGTTCGCGCACGGGCCGCGCGAGCTCCGCGCCGAGAAAGTCGCGCGCCCGGCGCTCGGAGGGCTCGCTCATCATCCGCGCCCCGAGTGTCATGGTGCGCTGAAGCGAGTCGAAACCGACCGTGAACAGCTTCCCGCCGCGGCGAACGAACTCCTCGAGCCGCATCCCCAGCGCCTCCGGAAGCCACCGGGTGTCGCCCGCCAGCACCACGCCGTCGTGCCCCGCGAGCGTCGTGCCCCCGGTGCGTGCCAGCTCGAGGTCGGTGGTGACGTCGTAGCGCAGGCGCTGGCGGTCGAGGTAGGCGAGCAGCCGGGCCTCGCTCTCGGCGAAGCCGCGCGGCAGGCGGCCGCGGGCGAAGGGTCGACCGATGCGCGCCGGGCGCTCGCGGGCGAGGGAGTCCGGCAGGCCGTCACCGTCGTCGTCGACGTCGTTGCGGCCCTGCCAGGTGAGAGCCGGCAGCACGACCAGCACGTCGCGCGGCTGCGGCGCGGAGACAGGCACGACGGCGCGTGCGGTCTCGCCGCCCGCCCGCACGGTCAGCACGTACGCGCCGCCCGGCCCGTTCGGGATCGGGACCGCCAGCCGCGCTGCGCGCGCGCGGCCCCGTCGCGCCCGAGTCCCGTCCAGCCGTCGCAGTGCCCAGCGGTAGGGCAGCCCGCCGGTGTCGATCCTCATCCGCGCGCGCGTACCGGGCGCGACCGGCAGCAGTGGCGGCGTGATGGCGACCGGCCGCACGACCACGCCCACTCCGCCGGCGGCGCGGCCCGAGGCGGGCGGCGGGAGCTCGCCGGGTGCCGACCCGCTGTTGCCCGCGGCGTCGCGGGCGGCGGCGGTGATCATGTAGGTCCCCGGCGGCGCGTCGCGGACGCCGATGTCGCCCTCCCACCGACCGCGGCGCCGCCCGTCGAGGGGAAGCTCTTTGACGACCCGCCGCGGCCGCCGGATGTCGGTGCGCCACACGGAGAACCGTGGCTTGCGCGCGGGTGCCGCGACCTCGGCGACGGCGGCGGTGCGGCTGGCCCCGTCGATCACGATGGGCCTCGACCGAGGGGCGTCGACGGCGCGGATCTTCGGCCGCGGCGGCGTCAGGTCCAGCCTGATGTCGTGCTTCAGCGTGTTCGTGCGCCCCTGGTCGCGCAGGCCGACGCGCACGCTGTACGTGTCCTCCGGCGCGACGAGCCCGTCGGTAGTGGTCCCGTCCCACTCGAGCTCGACGAGGCCCTCCGGGTAGGGCTGGTTCGTCACGACGCGCCGGACGATCCCGCCGTCCTCGTCGAGGATCGTGACGGTGACCTCGTCGGCCTCCGGCAGCTTGAACCGGATTCGCGCCGTGTCCTGGACACGGTCCTTGTTGGGGGAGAACGCCTCCGTGCTCTCGCGGTAGCGCAGCAACGGCGGCTGCTGCTTGAGGCGTTGGGCCGCGAAGAACGCCCCGATCGTTGCGGCTACCAGCAGCAGGAATACGGCCGCTGCGAGCCGGCTTGGCTCCGAGAGCGCCCGCACGGCGCGGGATTCTAGGAATCCGGGGGCCTGCTCAGCAGTACGGGCTGTGTGACCCATCCCACACGGCGGCTCGCGGCCCCGGTTAGCGTGCGCGGATAGCCAGAGGAGGAGAGCTCGTGCCAGCACTGCCGCCAGGTCCGTCCGCGCCGTCCGTGTTCCAGACGCTCGGGTGGTGGAACCGCCCGCTGGCCTACCTCGAGCAGAACCGCGCGCGCTTCGGAAAGCGCTTCACGATCCGGCTGCTCGGCATCCCGCCGTTCGTGATGCACAGCGACCCGGCGCACATCAAGGAGCTCTTCACAGCGCCGCCCGACGTGCTCCACCCCGGCGAAGGGGCGCGGATCCTCGAGCCGGTCGTCGGCTCGAACTCGGTGATCCTGCTCGACGAGTCCGCCCATCTGTCGCAGCGAAAGCTCATGTTGCCCGCCTTCCACGGCGAGAAGATGGAGAAGCTGTCCGATCTCGTGGCCGAGGTTGCCGAGCGCGAGGTGGAGGCCTGGCCCGTCGACACGCCGATCGCGCTCCACGCCCGGCTCCAGGGGCTCACCCTCGAGGTCATCCTGCGTGCGGTCTTCGGCCTCGACCCGGGCGAGCGGCTCGAGGCACTGCGAACCCGCCTCACGGCGATCCTCGAGATCGGTTCGAAGCCCGCGGGTCTCATCCCCCAGCTCCAGCGCGCACCGCTCGGCTTCGGCCCGTGGGCGACCTTCGACCGGCTGAGCGAGGAGACGGACCGGCTTATCCACGACCTCATCGAAGAGCGCCGGGCGGACGCCGAGGAGCGCGACGACGTCCTGTCGATGCTGCTCGAGGCGCGACACGAGGACGGGGCGCCCATGTCCGGGATCGAGCTGCGCGACGAGCTCATGACCCTCCTGGTGGCCGGGCACGAGACCACGGCGTCGGCGTTGGCGTGGGCGTTCGAACGGATCGCGCGCACGCCGAGCGTCGCGGGAGCGCTGGCCGCCGAGTCGCGCGCCGGGGACGGCGACGCCTACGTGACCGCCACGATCCAGGAGTCGTTAAGGCGGCGGCCCGTCCTACCGAACGTGGCGCCGCGGCTGGTCAAGAAGCCGGTCACGCTCGGTGGCTGGGACTACGAGCCGGGCGTCTCGCTCGTGGGGAACGCCTATCTGGTGCACCACGACCCGGAGATCTACCCCGACCCGTACGAGTTCCGCCCGGAGCGCTTCCTCGACGAGGCGCCGGGCACCTACACGTGGATCCCCTTCGGCGGCGGCCGGCGCCGGTGCCTCGGGGCCAGCTTCGCACTGCTCGAGATGAAGCTCGTGCTGCGCGCGGTCTACGCGCGCGGCGGCGTCCGGCCGGCGGAGGCCGGGATGGAGACACCGCGGCGACGCAGCATCACGATCAGCCCGCGCCGTGGGGCCAGCGTCGTCGTGACCCGCACGGTCGGACAGATGACCGAAAACGAACAGGTGGCGCTGACGGCAGGGTGACCTTAGGTTGGTCGTATGACCAATCGCATCTGGCGTACCTTTATCGCGGCCGTGGCCGCCACCGCAGTGACCGCCTCCATGGGGGCCGGGGTGTCCATGTCCGCGTCGGCCTCGGCGAAGTGCGAGTACTCGGCCTGGAAGATCACCAAGCGTGAGAACGTCACGTGCAAGAAGGCCAAGAAGGTCCTGAAGGGCGAGTACGGCGAGGGGACGAAACAGCAGGGCTGGTCCTGCACCAACAAGGGCAACCTGATCCCCGAGGGCAAGTGCTCGAAGGGTCAGAAGTCCTTCAAGTACGCCCCTAAGGGGGGCTAGGGCTGAACTGAAGCAGGGGGTCCCGCGGGCGGCGTCCTAGAGGCGCCGCTCGCGGATGACCTCGCGGTCGTCCGCGACGACCTCGGTGCGCCCACGCGCCCCGTACAGGACGAACAGCGACCACAGGAAGCCGATCCCGCCGACGATCATGAGGATCAGGCCGATCGTGTCGATCTCGAGGCCGGAGATGTCGGCGTTGACGGCGAAGTAGAGGATCGCGCCGACGGCGATCAGGAAAAGCGAGATTCCGGATGTCATATGCCCGGCGTGCCCGCGACGGGCCTCGGCCAATCACGACGTGGACGAATGTCCACATCAAAGGGGGACGGACCCCGTTTGTTGCACCCCGGGTGAGCTGAGGTCCGACCGGGTACCGTCCTATCGATGGATCCGATCCGCTGGACGAGCCGCCCGGAGCTGCGCGATCCGGTGCTCGTATGCGCGTTCAACGGCTGGAACGACGCGGGCGAGGCCGCATCGGCGGCGCTCGGGCTGATCCACTCGGACTTCGGTGGCAACGAGGTCGCCGAGATCGATCCGGAGGAGTTCTTCGACTTCACGGCGGTGCGGCCGACGATCCGGCTCATCGAGGGCCGCACGCGCGTGATCGAATGGCCGTCGAACACGTTCCACGCGGCCCACGTGCCGGCGGCGGAGCGCGACCTCCTGCTGCTGCGCGGCACCGAGCCGTCGCTGCGGTGGCGGTCGTTCAACGACGCGATCATCCGCGTGGCCGACGAGGTCGACGTGAAGCTCGTCGTCACGCTCGGTGCCCTGCTGGCCGACGTGCCGCACACCCGGCCGGTGGCGGTCACCGGGTTCTCGTCCGACGAGGCGCTGATCGCGGATCTCGGCCTTCAGCGCTCGAGCTACGAGGGGCCGACCGGCGTCGTCGGCGCCCTGCACCACGCGTGCCAGCAGCACGGCCTGCCCTCGGCCAGCCTCTGGGCCTCGGTGCCCCACTACGTCGCCGCCGCACCCAACCCGCAGGCGGCGCTCGCGCTAATCCGCGGCTTCGAGGGGCTTGTGGGTGTCGCGGTCGATGCTGCGCCGCTCGAGGAGGCCGCGGCCGAGTACGACCGCCAGGTCAACGAGGCCGTGGCGAGCGACCCCGACGTGAAGGCGTTCGTCGAGCAGCTCGAGCAGCGGATGGACGACGTCCAGGCCGACAGCCTGCCCGACCGGCTCCCGTCGGCCGACTCGATCGCGCGCGACTTCCAGCGCTACCTGAAACAGCGCGGTCCCGAAAGCTAGGCGCGGTCCCTACTTCTCTGCTGCCGGGCAGATGATCCGGTAGTCGCAGAACGAGCACAGCTCATAGCTGGGCTTGGGCTCGAACTCCTGCTCGAGGATCGAGTCCGCGATCTCGGTCACGGCCGCCTTGACGCGGGCGAGCTCGTCGTCCGAGTGAGCCACCGGCACCTTCTCGTTGTCGAGCACGTAGTAGTAGCTCCCGGAGCGCGCCTCGACCTCCCACGATTCGCGCGCGGCCACCTGGTAGAGCGAGAGCTGGATGTCGTCGCGCAGGTCGTCCTCCGACTTCGGCCGGCCGGTCTTGTAGTCGATCAGCTCGAACGAGCCGTCGGGCAGCTCGTCCACCCGGTCCACGCGTCCCCGGACGAGGTGCGGGCCGAGCTTGAACGAGAACCCGCGCTCGAACCAGACCGGCTTGCCCGCCCGCTTCTGGTCGAGCTCCCAGTAGCGCGTCAGCGCGGCGACCGCCTTCGCACGGAACTGGAGGTCGTCGTTGGAGTCGCCGAAGCCGCTGCGGCGCCAGGAGGCCTCGAAGAGCTGCATCAGGGTGTCCAGCGAGCCGCCGCCGTCCGTGTGGAAGCGCTCGAGCACCTGGTGCACCACGATGCCGAACCGCTGGTTGATCGTGGGCTCCTGCGGGATGCGGAAGACGCGCGCGAACTTGTACTTGAGCGGGCACAGCCGGTACGTCTCGATGTCGGACGCCGAGAGCATCAATCCGTCGCCGCGGCGCGGGATGAACGCCTCGAGCGACTGCTCCTCCTCGCCGCGGATCGCGCGCGCCCGGCGGACCGCGTCCGTCTCCTCGTCGCTCAGGTACTCGTCGAGGGCCGAGGTCAGGAACAGCTCGCGCTCCTCCGGCGTAGCCGCCTGAAGCAGGATCTCGTTGATCTCCGGGAGCGCCTCGGCGACCGTCTGGCCCTCCTTCGTCCGCTCCACGAGCGCGGCGACCTTGAGGAGCTCGAGAAAGCGAACGCTCGCCGACGCGACGTCCATGTAGGTGTCGAGGCGCATCTCGCCGAGCCGGCCGGCGACCCGAGAGACCGAGTCGAGCACCTCGTCGCGCATCATGCGGAACGTGGCGTGGAGGCCTTCGGCAGGGCCGAAGAGCTGCTCCTCGTGGAACTCCTCCTCGGCGCCGGCCGCCCGCCGCGCGTCCTCGTAGAACGGGGACGGGCGCGCGCCTTCCGGATCCTCGGCCCACGAGAGGACGACGCTCCTCCGTGCGCGCGTGATCGCCACGTGGAGCAGGCGGCGCATGAGCGCCTCGTGCACGTCCACGCCGTCCTCGGGCACGCTCTCACGCAGGAGGGCGTCCGGCACGCCGTCACCGCGCCGGCGGGCGCTGCCCGGCACGGCCGCCGCGTCCAGGCCGGCGACGAACGCGTGGCTCACCTCCATGTCCCGGGCGGCGTGCATCGAGACTATGGCCACCGTGCTGGGCAGCCCGGCGGGGACGATCTCGTCCTCGGGCAGGCCCGCTTCCGCCACGGCGGTCAGGTACCGCGCGAAGTCGCGCGGGGTCCCCTGCGGGTAGCGGCGCACGTATGCACCGGCGAGATCGACGAGCTTCGAGATGTTCGCGAGCCGTTCGGCCGTGTCCGCCTGCGACGCGAAGAGCTGCTGGCGGCGGATGCCGATGCGCTCGATCAGGCGGTGCACGAAGGCGTCCGGCTGCATCGACTCAAACGCGCGCGCGGCGCGGCGGTGGAGCCTGAGGAAGGCGAGCGCCCGGTCGCGCCCCTCGGGCGAGAGCTGGGGGCCGTCGCATGCCGCGACGACGCCGGAGATCATGTCGAGCTTGCGCCGCCGCGCGAGCTGGGTGAGGCGCGCGATGTCCACCGAGCGCAGCTCGATCGGGGGGCGCGAGAGCGCGCGCACCACGGCGCCGGAGTCACCGGGATCGGCGAGCAGCCGGAGCCACGCGAGCAGGTCGCGCACCTCGAGCCGCTGGAAGTACGCCGACGTGCCCGACAGCCGCGCCGGCACGCCGCGCTCCTCGAGCGCCGCCGCTAGGACCGATCCGTCGTCGCGCACGGAGCGCACGAAGATCCCGATCGCATCGGGCTCGACCCCGTCGCGGACCAGGTGCTCGACCGCCGCCGCGATCGCCTGTGCCTCCGCCCGCGGCGACTGGCAGCGCCAGAACGCGACCGACCCGTCCGCCGGCCCGCGGAGCTCCTTCTCGATGCGCGGGTGGCCGCCGGCCGCGACGACGGTCTGCGCCGCCGCCAGGATGGACCCGGCGCAGCGGTGGCTCACGGACAGCTTGAAGACGGTGTTGTCCTCGTACTCGCGCCGGAAGTCCCTGAAGTTCTTGCGCGAGGCGGCGCGGAAGCGGTGGATCCCCTGGTCGTCGTCCCCGGCCGCCCAAACGCGGCGGTGGTCCTGGCACAAGAGGCGCAGCACGAGCCCCTCCCCGAAGCCCGTGTCCTGAAGGTCGTCCACCAGGACGTGGCTGAAGCGCTCAGACGCACGCAGGCGAACGTCGGGGCGCTCATGGAGCAGCCGGAAGGCGCGTAACACGAGGTCGCCGGTGTCAAGGCCGCCGCTCTCGCGCACGAGCCGGTCGTGGTCCGCGTACAGGCCCGCGAACTCGGCCTCGCGGGCGGCGTTCGCGCGCGCGGCGTCGTCGGCGTCGGCCGTCGCGTCCGCCAGCTCGCGCGCGTGAGCGCCGTACTCCTCGGCGGTGATCATCGCGCCCTTCAGCGCGTCGATCCGCTCGAGGAACGCCACCAGCAGCGGCACCGGGTTCCCGCGGATCTCGTGCGTCCGCAGGGTCAGGTCGTCGATTCGCTCGAGGAGCAGCGCAAGGCGCTCGGCTCGGCTCACGTGCGCGAAGAACGGGTCCAGCCCGGCGTCGTGGGCCTCCTCACGTAGCAGCCGGCAGCAGAAGTCGGGCAGCGTGGTGACGTGGAGCTCCTCCCACGGGGGTTCGAGCAGCTCCTCCACCCGAGCACGGAGCCGCGCCGCCCCGGCCGGCGACGGGCTCAGGGCGAGCACCGCGGCAGGCGACTCGCCGCGTGCCGCGAGCCACGCGAACCGGCGCGCGAGGGCCTCGCTCTTGCCGGTCCCGGCGCCGCCGATCACGAGCGCCGGGCCCGCGAGGTGCGTGACGGCCTGGGCTTGCGCGTCATTCAGGCCATCGAGCGGATCCCGCATCCGGTCCTAGGATAAGTCCGGATGGTGGAATGGTCCCTAGCCCGGCAGATCGCACGGTTCGCTGCGGGCGGGGACGGGGGCGAACGGGTCGCATTCGACTTCGCGGACGCCGCCTCGACAGCCGTCGAGCAGGTCTCCGCCTACAGCGGCCTCGCGCTCGCCGGCGCGCCGCCGCCGGTGCACGAGGTCGGGCGCGCCGAATGGGCGGCGGTGAACCTCGACTCGCTCGCCGACCTTCTGGACCCGGTGAGCCAACGACTCGACGAGCGGCTCGGGGGCGCCGGCCCCCTGGCCGGGCCTCTGCGGGCCGCCGCGGGGGCCACCCTCGCCGCCGAGGTCGGGCTCGTGATGGGCTACATGTCGCAGCGAGTGCTCGGCCAGTACGAGTTGTCGCTCCTGCAGCCCGAGGTGCCGCCGAGGCTGCTGTTCGTCACACCGAACCTGGCCCGTGCCGTGAACGACCTCGAGGTGGACGAGGAGAGCTTCCTGCGCTGGGTCGTGCTGCACGAGGTCACGCACGTCCTCCAGTTCTCCGGCGTTACCTGGCTGCGCGAGCACCTCGGCGCGCTCCTGCGCGAGTACCTCGCCACGGTCGAGGTGAGGATCGACCGCGGGGCCGCGGGCGGCCTGCCGTCGCTGCCAGACCCGTCGCGGATCGTCGAGCGCTTCCGCGAGGGCGGTCTGGCGGCGCTCGTCCAGACCCGCGAGCAGCGCCGGATCATGGAGCGGATCCAGTGCGCGATGGCGATCGTCGAGGGCTACTCCGAGCACGTGATGGACGCGGTCGGCAGCGATGTTCTGCCGCATTACGAGGGGCTGCGCGACGCCATGGAGCGCCGCCGGAGCAGTCGTTCCGCGCCCGAGCGGGCGCTCATGCGCCTGCTGGGGCTCGACCAGAAGATGAGGCAGTACGAGGACGGCAAGCGCTTCTGCGACGCCGTGGTCGCCGAGGGTGGGATCGAGAGGCTCAACTTCGTCTGGCACGCCCCGACCGCCCTGCCGACCGCCGGGGAGCTGCGCTCGCCGGCCACCTGGATCGGCCGACTCGAGGCGGATCCGGTCGTGGCGCTTTGAGCGCGCCTGTCGGGCGAGACCTGCTGGAGACCCTCCTCGTCCGGGGGCCCGCGCTGGTGACCCCGCTCGCACGCCTGGCGCGGCGGTGGCCGCCGGGATCGCCGGTGCGGCGCCGCTTGCTCAGATTTCAAGTGCGCAGGACCTTCGCAGCGATGGCGCGAAACGACGTGGACGTGGTGCTGCTGATGTACGAACCCGACATCCACTTCCAGGTCTTCGGGATGGAAGGTGTCGGGCTCGACGAGCATTACCACGGGCACCAGGACCTGCGCCGCTTCTGGGCGGCGATCGACGACTCGTTCGGCGACTGGGCGTGGACCGTCCGGGAGGTCGTGGACGGCGGCGACCGAGTCGCGATCCGCGCCGACCTCCGCGCCTTGGGGCGTGAGAGCGGCCTCGAGACGAACGTGGTCAACGGCGGGACTGCGGCTCGCCTCGGCCCGAACGGACTGGTCACCTGGCAGGGCTGGTTCGTCGACCGCGGCGGCTGGGATAGGGCGCTGGAGGCCGTCGGGCTCGCGGAATCGTCTGTGACGGACCTCACGTAACCAGCGGCGCAGAACCGCGTTTAGGAACGTGTGTTCGCTGGTACCCTAACTATCGAACTTAGAACTAATAACTAAGTAAGGGGAGTGAGTAGCAACATGGCCACCACCACCGATCAGCGCACCCGCGCTACCGCCGGCAAGAAGGCCGCCGCCACCCGCAAGCGCAACGCTGCGAAGCGCAGCCAGGCCGCTCGCAAGGCCGCCGCGACTCGCGTCGAGGCTGAGCGCACCTACGTCGAGGCGCTTGCCATCCAGGCCGAGCGTGCAGTGCTGATCCCGGTCGGCGCCGCCCTCGTCGCGCGCGACAATGTCGTGGATACCGCCAAGGGCTTCCGTACCCGCACCGGTGTCGAGCGTGAGCTCAAGCGCTTCGAGCGCCGCGGCAACACCGCCCGCAACCGTGCCCTCCGTGAGGTCAAGCGGACCCGCACCCGCGTGGAGCGCGAGCTCCGCCAGCGCCGCACCCAGGCGACCCGCCTGGCGAAGCGCAACCGCCGTCAGGTCGAGCAGCAGGTCAAGCGGACGCGCCGCGACTTCGAGCGCAACGCGACGACCCTGCAGCGCGACGCCGGCAAGCTCGTCGAGCGCGTCCAGGAGCAGGTCACGACGCTCGCGTAGCACCCGCTTAGCCCCGACTCGCCCGGAGAGAGCGGGGCCCGGGGGAAGACTGCCGGCCTCATATTCGCCGGTGGTACGCAGTATCTCTCCTCCCTCTGATCGCCCGGGCCTCGGCCCGGGCGATCGGCTTTTTCAGCGGGAGAAACCCTCTTTGCCAGACTGTTCGGAAATGCCGACTGAAGAACAAGTCCGCGAAGCCCTCAAGGGAGTCATCGACCCCGAGCTGCGCCAGAACATCGTCGACCTCGGCATGGTCCGCCGGATCGACTTCTTCGACGCCGGCCGCGTGGACGTGGTCGTGTCACTCACGACTCCGGGTTGCCCGATCCGCTCGCACTTCGAGAATGGCGTCGCAGAGGCGGTCGGCAGGCTCGACGGCGTCCAGTCGGTGAACGTCGGGTTCGACGTGCTCTCCGACACCGAGAAGCAGGCGCTCCGCCAGCGCCTCGGGGGCGGCTCCCTGCCGTCCGGTTCGCTCGCCCGCGTGGGCAATGTCATCTGCATCGGCTCCGGGAAGGGCGGGGTGGGCAAGTCCACCGTGACCACCAACCTCGCCGCCGCGCTGCATGCCGATGGTTATCGCGCCGCGGCGCTCGACGCCGACGTCTGGGGCTACTCCATCCCGCGCATGCTGGGCGTGCACGGGAAGCCGAGCGTCTCGGCGCAGCGCAAGATCGTCCCGCTCGAGGTACACGACGGCATCCGCGTGATGTCGATCGAGTTCTTCCTCGAGGGCCGCGACCAGGCGATCACCTGGCGCGGGCCGATGCTGCACAAGGCGATTCGCCAGTTCCTCGAGGACGTGGAGTGGGGCGAGCTCGACTACCTGCTGATCGACCTGCCGCCCGGAACCGGGGACGTCTCGATGACGCTCGCCCAGCTCCTGCCGCAGTCGAAGTTCGTGATCGTGACCACGCCGCAGCCGGCCGCCCAGAAGGTTGCGCAGCGCGCGGCGGAGACGGCGCGCCGGTTCAACCTGGAGATAGCGGGGGTCGTCGAGAACATGTCGGGCTTCACCACACCCAGCGGCGAGCGTTTCACGATCTTCGGCGAGGGCGGCGGCCAGCAGCTGGCCGACGAGCTCGACGTCCCGCTGCTCGGCAAGGTGCCGCTCCAGGAGGAGCTGCGTGTGGGCGCCGACGAGGGCCGGCCGCTCGTCCTGTCGGATCCCGACGCGCCCGCGTCGCAAGCGCTGTTCCACACCGCGCGCGGCCTCGTCTCGGTCGCGCCGCCGGTCCCGTTGCCGTCGGCCGAGCCGGCGCCCGCGGTCGTGACCGGGACGCCGCTCCCGATGGCCCCCTAAAAAGGGACGGAGCCCTTTTCTTTCAGCCGGCGCTCTGCTTGTAGTAGTCGGCGTTGATCTGGATGTACTTCGTCCACTCCTCCGGGAGCTGGTCCTCGGCGAAGCACGCGTCCACCGGGCAGGCCTCGACACACGCGTCGCAGTCGATGCACTCCTCCGGATCGATGTAGAGCATCTCGACCTGGTCGTAGTCGGACTCGTCCGGCGTCGGGTGAATGCAGTCCACCGGGCAGACCTCGACGCAGGAGTTGTCCTTCTGTCCGATGCAGGGCTCTGCGATTACGTAGGCCATGTGGCGGCGTCCAGCTCCTTGGGGAGGGTGAGAGAGGCCCCGATTCTATAGTCAGCCCGGTGGCGATCACCTCTCGGATGCTTTCTGCCCGCGGCCGCCGCCAGGCCGAGAAACTCGGCGTCGACCCCGCGCGGATCCCGCCCGGCCAGTATCTGACCGAGCGCTTCCCGGTACTGACGGTCGGCCCGAACCCGAAGTACGACCTGGCGAGCTGGGAGCTGACGGTGTTCGGCGAGGTCGAGAACGAGGTGAAGCTCTCCTGGGACGAGCTGGTGGCGCTGCCCCAGCGCGACGTCACGCTCGACATCCACTGCGTCACGCGCTGGTCGAAGCTGGACACGACCTGGACCGGTGTCCCGGTGAGGGACGTCCTCGACCGCGCCGGGGTGAAACCGAGCGGGACGCACCTGATGGCGTACTCGGACGGCGGCTACACGACGAACGTGCCGCTCGCGGCCGTCCTCGACGACGACGCGTTGCTGGCGCACACGTACGAGGGCGAGCCGCTCGAGCACGACCACGGGGCGCCGCTGCGGCTGATCGTCCCGAAGCGATACTTCTGGAAGTCGGCGAAGTTCCTACGCAAGCTCGAGGTGATGAGCGAGGACCGGATGGGCTTCTGGGAGCTGAACGGGTACCACAACGACGCCGATCCCTGGCGCGAAGAGCGGCATTGGTTCTGAGCGCATGATCCTGCTGACTGGTGCCACGGGCACCATCGGGACCCCGCTGCTGCGCCGCCTGACCGCGACCGGCACCCCGGTGCGGTGCCTGGTCCGCGACCCGCGCCGGCTCGGCTCGGAGCGCGTCCGCGTGCAGATCGCGCTCGGCGACCTGGGGAACCCGGCCTCGTTCCGGAACGCGATGCGCGGCGTGGACACGGTGATCCATTTGGCGGCCGCGATCCGCGATCAGCCGGGCGGCTCGATCGAGGAGCTCGACGCGGTGGCCACGCTCCGGCTGGTGCGCGCCGCCGAGCGCGCCGGGGTCAAGCGCTTCGTGTTCTTCTCCGCGATTGGCGCTTCGCTCCACTCGCCGGCGCGCTTCTTCCGCGCGAAGGCCCTCGCCGAGCAGGCCGTGGAGGAGTCGGACCTGGAGACGACCGTGTTCGCGCCCTCGATCGTCTACTCGCCGGGCGACCCGTGGATCACCCTGCTCGAGCGGCTCTCCCACCTGCCGGTCGCGCCGGTTTCGGGGGCGGGCGACGCGCTCTACCAGCCGATCTGGGCCGAGGACGTGGCCGACGCCGTGGTCGCTGCGGTCGAGCGGCCCAACGGCAGGGCCCGCTACGACCTGGCGGGCCCGGAGGCCCTCACCTACGACGGCATCGTGAAGACGGCCCTGCGGGCGTTCGGGCGCCGCCGCCGGCTGCTCCACGTGCCGCTCCCGTTCGTTCGCGCCGGGCTGAAGGTGGCGGGCGCGTTCGCCGGTCCCGCGGTGTTCGCCACCTGGGACGAGGCCCAGCTCATGGAGCTGTCGATGACGACTCCCAAGGGAACGGCGGACGCCGAGTCGCTCGGCGTCCGCCCGCTTCCGATGGCGGCGGTGCTGGGCGCCCGCTAAGGCACCCAGCCCGCCCGCCTACATCATTCCGTCCATGCCTCCGGGCATCCCGGCCATGGCGCCGTCCTTCTCCGGCATCTCGGCCACGATGCACTCCGTGGTGAGGATGTTCTTCGCGATCGACGCCGCGTTCTGCAGCGCGGACCGGGTGACCATCGCGGGATCGATGATGCCCTCGGCGACGAGGTCAACGATCTCGCCCGACTCGGCGTTCAGGCCGGAGCCCTTCTTCGCCTTGCGGACGTCGTTGACCACGACCGAGCCCTCGAGGCCGGCGTTCTCGGCGAGCTGACGGACGGGCTCCTCCAGCGCGCGGAGGATGATCCGCGCCCCGGTCTGCTCGTCCGCGTCGTCGAGCGCGTCGACCTTGATCGCATCGGCCGCCCGCAGCAGCGCGGTGCCGCCGCCGGGGACGATGCCCTCCTCGAGGGCCGCGCGGGTCGCCTGGAGGGCGTCCTCGACGCGGTGCTTCTTCTCCTTCATCTCGGTCTCGGTGGCAGCGCCGACCTTGACCACCGCGACACCGCCGGAGAGCTTCGCCAGCCGCTCCTGCAGCTTCTCGCGGTCGAAGTCGGAGTCGGTGTTCTCGATCTCCGTCTTGATCTGCTGGATGCGGCCCTTGATGTCGGCCGCGTCACCGGAACCGTCGATGATCGTCGTGGTGTCCTTCGCCACGACGACGCGACGGGCGCGCCCGAGCTGCGAGAGCTGCGTGTTCTCGAGCTTCAGGCCCATCTCCTCGGTGATCACCTCGCCGCCCGTGAGGATCGCGATGTCCTCGAGCATGCGCTTGCGGCGATCGCCGAAGCCCGGCGCCTTGACCGCGACGCCCGTGAAGGTGCCGCGGAGCTTGTTGACCACGAGCGTCGCGAGCGACTCGCCCTCGACGTCCTCGGCCAGGATCAGCACGGACTTGCCGGACTGGATGACCTGCTCGAGCACCGGGAGCACGTCCCGTACCGAACCGATCTTCTGGTTGGCGATGAGGATGTACGGATCCTCGAGCACGGCCTCCATGCGGTCCTGGTCGGTGACCATGTACGGCGAGATGTAGCCCTTGTCGAACTGCATGCCCTCGGTGAACTCGAGGTCCATGCCGAACGTCTGGCCCTCCTCGACGTT
>Ga0190275_10000110_pt1 | contig 97669 bp, 67 predicted proteins | sample Popmic550T_FD_133745 | JGI IMG/M metagenome (GOLD analysis project Ga0190275, IMG submission 133745) | Populus adjacent soil microbial communities from riparian zone of Yellowstone River, Montana, USA - 550 T | ecosystem: Environmental > Terrestrial > Soil > Riparian zone > Trees stand | place... | reverse complement strand
GATCTGCCGCGGGGCGACGCCCCAGCGCTCGAGGTGCGCGCCGATGCCCAGCGGGACGGCGAAGCGGGTGCCGCGGGCGGCGAGGGCGCGGACGGCCGGCATGTCGAGGTGGTCGTAGTGATCGTGGGAGATGACGACGGCGTCGATCGGCGGCAGGTCGGCGAGCGCGATCGGCGGGGCGTGGAAGCGCTTCGGCCCGACCAGCGTCGAAGGCGAGCAGCGTTCGCTCCAGACGGGGTCGGTGAGGACGCGCCGTCCGTCGATCTCGACGAGCACGGAAGACCAGCCGAGCCACGTCGCGCGGAGCTCTGCTGCCTCGGCCGGCCGGGCGCGCACGACCGGAATCGGACGCACCGGCTCGCGCTGCTCTTCGCCGAAGAACTGGCGCCGCAGCATCTCCCGGTTCGACGCGGAGGTGAGCGGTGCCTGCTCCACGTTGCGGAACCTGCCGTTCGCATATTGCGGCGAACGACGGACGCGCTCGAGACGCGCTCCCTCCGGCAACCCGCCCAGCGAGACGAGCCATTCGGTCGAGTACAGCAGCACCAGAACGGTCGCGACCAGCAGCACCCCGAGGACGAGCAGGACCCGGCGCGCGCGCCGGGGACGTTGAATCTTCGGCGTCATGGAAGCTTTATAACCCGGAGGCCTCCCGTCGTCTCCTGTCCGTTGTCCAGTAATACAGAACCGCCCTCACCCGTCTTTACGGCAGGACGCGCATCGTCGGCTAAACTAGGCACGCTTTCCATGTCCGGGTCCGAACCCGACGATCTCGTCCAGCTGAACGATCCTCGGCTTGATCCGCTCCTGCGCGCGGGCGGGGAGGGGATCGACCGGGAGATCGAGTGCATCATCGTCACGCACGTGCAACCGCTGGTCGGCGCCATCCTGTCGCGCTTCCGATCCTCCCAGGGAGGACTGGCCGATCATGACGCCGCCGACGTCGCCTCGAACGTCAATCTCCGGCTGGTCCGGAAGCTGCGGGCACTCGCGTCATCGCCCGAGGATGTGGTCCTCGATTTCGAGAGCTATGTGGCCGCGCTGACGTACAACGCCGTCCACGATCATCTCCGGACCGCATTTCCGGCCCGGGCGCGCCTGAAGAACCGTCTCCGCTACACCCTGCGGCACGATGCGCGGCTCGCGCTCTGGACCCAGGACGGCGCCGTCGTCTGCGGACTGCGCGCGTGGCGGGAAACGGCGGGCGCGGCGACGGAGATCGGCAGCGAGAACGTCCGCGTCTCCGGTGCCGGGAACGATCCGCGGCAGGTCGCCGAGGCCATGCTGCAGGTCTTCACAGCCGCCGGACGGCCGGTCCTCCTCGAGAGCCTCGTCGCCTTCTTCGCCGAGGTCTGGAACGTCGCCGATCACGCGCCGGTTTCCACCGAGACCATCGGCGACCAGCCGAGCGCGCTCCCCGGCACGGCGGACGACCTGGAAACGCGGGAGACCGTGCGTGCGCTCTGGCGCGAAGTGCGCGAGCTGCGGCCGCGGCAGCGGCAGGCGCTGCTCCTGAACCTCCGGAGCGGCGAGTCGACGAACGTCATCTCCGTATTCGTCCGGAAAGGCATTGCCGGCTTCGACGAGGTGGCGGCGGCGGTGGAGATGTCGCCGGAGGAGCTCGCGGCTGTCTGGAACGAGCTGCCGTTCGACGATCACCGCATCGCCTCGCTCCTCGGCGTGACCCGGCAGCAGGTGATCAATCTCCGTAAATCGGCGCGCGAGCGTCTCTCCCGAAGGATGGCCCGATGACACTGCTTCATGACGGACACCTGACCGCCGAATCGCTGCGACGCTTCGAATCGCAGGAGCTCGAGCCGGGAGAGTTGATCGTCGTCCTTCGACACATCGCCATGTGCGCGGAATGCGCGGGGCGGACACCGGCCGACGCGGAAGACGATCGCGCGGCGCTCCGGCAGATGGTCGCGGCACCCGCGGACGCCGCGCATCTCGACACCGAAGGGCAGCTCATGCCGTACGTCGACGGAACGCTCGACCCGGCGGATCGCGACGTCGTGGAATCGCATCTCGAAGACTGCGCCGTCTGCCGCGCCGAGGTCGCGGACCTGCGCGCGTTCCGCGCTCCGGCAGCGCCGCAACGTCCTGCGGTGCGCCGTTCGCGATGGCTCGCACTCGCCGCCGCGCTCGCGGGCATCATGCTGCTGCTCGCCATGTTGAACGCGTTTCGAGAGCGGCGGGCTGCGCCGGTCGAGCGGATACCGCCGGTGGTGACGGCGACCACAACCACCGCGGTGGAACCGAAGCCCGAGCCGCAGCCGGAACCGGTGCGCCCTGTCTACGCTAATGCGGAGTGGAACCGATGGATCGCGGCGGCGGCCGGGAGCGGCCGTCTTCCGTACCCGGCCGATCTCGCGCTGCTGACTTCTCCGCAGGACGTGTTGCGCGGGAGCGGCGGTACGGCCGAGGCGGGGATCGCGCCGGCCGGGATCGTCGTCGACGATCCGCGTCCCGAGCTGACGTGGCCGGAGGTGGAGGGCGCGACGTATGGGGTCTCGATTTTCGACGAAGAGGAAGTCGTCGCGCGCAGTCCCGTGCTCGACGTGGCGCGCTGGAAGCCGGAGCAGGCGTTGCGCCGCGGCCGGACGTATGTCTGGCAGGTGAAGGTGACGCGCGGCGGAACGACCGACATCATCCCGGCGCCTCCCGCGCCGCAGGCGATGTTCCGGATCGCCGGCGAGGCGCAGCATCGCGCGGTGCAGCAGGCGCTCGCGGAGCATCCCAACGACCGCCTGCTGCACGCCGTACTCTATGCGCGAGCCGGGCTCCGCGCGGAAGCGGAAGCGGCGTTGCGCGATGCGGCGGCGGCCGGCGACGCGGATGCGTCGACGATCGTCCGGGGGTCGAGCCGGTGACGCGCCACGGTGCCGACGGCAGCCTCATGAACATGTTCCGCTCGATCCTGATGGCGCTGCTCCTGTCCGTTCCAGCCGGAGCGGATCCGGGGGCGGAACGGGCCGCCGCGGCGTTTGCGGAGGCGCTGATGCAGGATCAGCCACGTGCGTTGAAGGCGCTCGGCGTGTCGAGCGCGCGGGGATCGGGGAGCGCTGATTTCTTCATCGAAGGGCACGACCAGATCGTCGTCACCAGCCGGCGCGCCGCCGGGACGGAGCAGGAAGGCGGCGCCACGTTTCTCCTCGTCGAGCTCGAAGGGACGGCCGTCACGGCAGGCCGCCGCCGTCCGGTCCCGATGCCGCGCTGGTGGAGCCTGGAGCTGGCGGCGGAGGGGACCATCTCGTCGATCGTCATGCTCGAGCGCCGTCTGGCGCTGCGCCTCGCCCTCGCTCCGCCCGAGCAGCTCGAAGCAGCGATCCTCCGGCCGGAGATCGATCCGACTGCTTTCCTCGTCGAGCTGGTCGACGCGGCCAGCGATCAGGGCGACCCGGGGCTGCCCGCGATCCGATGGGCTCGCGAGGAAGCGCGGACGCGAGGGTTGGTGAGGGCAGAGTGCGCGGCGCTGGAGATGCTGGCGTATGTGCCGGCGATTCAGGGGAAGGGGGACGAGGCGGTGCCGCCGGCGCAGGAGGGAATGGCTCTCGCCGAGGCGAGCGGCAATCCGGACATCCTCGTCGGAAGCGCCTACTTGCTGGGGATCTCCCTCTGGGTCGCGGACCGCGTCGACGAAGCGGTGGCGACGCTGCGCCGCGCCGGCGAGCTCGCGGACCGGATCGACAATCCTGCCATCGCGGGCCGCGCGTTCACCATGGCCGGATATATCGAAGGACGCCGCGGCAGGCTGCGCGAGAGACTCGCCTATGCCGAGAGGCACGAACAGGTAGTGACGCGCTACCCGACGCTTCTCGGTGCGATGGACGCCGCGTTCACTCTCGGCACGATCCACCAGCAACTCGGCAATGGCGAAGTCGCACGGGCGCAGTACCTCCGGGCGTTCGACCGGGCGCGCGAACTGGGCGGTGTCGCCCAGCAAGCCATGGCTCTCTTCAACCTCGCGGCTCTCGACGCCGAACGGGGGGAGACCGCGGCGGCCGGGGAACTGCTCGACCAGGCTCTGGAGACAGGGAAATGCTGCCTCCCCCCGCCGGCCATGGCGACCATGCGGCTGCTGCTGGCCACGATGCAACGGGAAAACGGCGATTTCGACGGCGCCACGGAGTCTCTGGCGTGGGCCCTCGACGCCGCCAGGACGGCCGACGAGCGGCAGCTCGCGGCTTCCGTCCTCACCGAGCGCGCGGCTCTCCATCTCGCGGCCGGCCGGCTCGACGATGCGATCGCCGACGCACGCAAGGCCCGCCTTTTCCGCGGGATGACGGACGGGATGACGCGCATCATCGAGCCGCGATCGTTCGCGGGCGCGCTCACCGTGGAAGGGCGGGCCCTGCGTGCGGCCGGCCGCGCGCAGGACGCCGAGGCGGCCTGGCGGACCGCGATCGACCTCGTCGAAGAGGAACGGCTCGGGCCGGGAGGCGATGACGCCAATCGCGCGGCGTTCTTTGCAGAGCGGCTGGCGCCGTACCGCGAGCTGCTCGATCTCTACGTCGACCAGGGCTGCGCCAGGGACGCCCTGCTGATCGCGGAGCAGATGCGCGCGCGCTCGCTGCGCGACGCGCTCGAGGCAGGGCGTATCGACCTGTCGGAGGGACTGGACGCCGTCGAGAAGAAGCGTGAGGAGGAGCTCGAGCAGCAGCTCTCCGAGCGAAACCGCGCCGTGCTCGCGAACCGCGAACCGAAGGCGCTGGAGCGGCTCACGCGCGAGCGCGACGAAGTCCGCCTGGCGCTGCGCCGGTTTCGCGCGGAGCTCCATCTTCGCCATCCGGAGCTCGGCGGGCGCAGGCCGGGGAGTCTGGACACGCTTCCGGAGGAGCCGATCGTACGGGCCGGCGAAGTGGCGCTGGAGGCCGTGGTCGGGGAGCAGTCGGCGCTGCTGTTCGTCGTACGGGCAGGGGAGATCTCGGTCCACCGGATTCCGGTCGCGCGGGCCGAGCTCGAGGCGCGCGTCATCGCCTTTCTCACGGCGTTGGAGAAGCGCGATCTCGAATACCGCGAGAGCGCGCGCGGCCTGTACGAGCTTCTCCTCGGCCAGGCCGCGCCTGCGCTCGCCGAGGCGCGCTCGCTCCGCGTCGTGCCGGACGGCATCCTCTGGAGGCTTCCCTTCCATGCGCTGGTCGGACGGGACGGAAAGCACGTCGCCGACCGGGCCGTCGTCGCGTACTCGCCGTCGCTCATTCCGGCGGGCAACGCCCGCCGCGAGGCTCCGGCCGCGCGCGGAACGCTCCTGGCGCTGGCGGATCCGCGCATCGAGGCCGTCACCGCCGGCGCGACGCGGTCGCTCTATCGGAGCGAGCCTCTCGGCCGCCTGCCCGAAGCGGCCGCCGAAGCGCGGGCCATCGCGCCGCTCTACCCGGACGCGGTGGTGCGGGTGGGAGAGGAGGCGAGGGAGGCCTTCTTCAAGAAAGAAGCGGAGCGTTTCCGCGTCCTGCACCTCGCCGCGCACAGCTTTCTCGACGACGGCGCGCCGCTGTTCTCCTCGGTCGTCCTGGCGGCAGCGGGGAACGACCCGCTCGAAGACGGTCTCCTCGAAGCGCGCGAGATCGCGAAGCTCGACCTCCGCGCCGACATCGCCGTCCTCTCCGCCTGCGAGACCGCGCGCGGGAAAGTCACCGCGGGAGAAGGAGTGGTCGGCCTGAGCTGGGGATTCCTCGTCGCCGGCGTGCCGACGACGGTGGTGAGCCAGTGGAAAGTCAGCTCGCCGAGCACCGCCGCCCTGATGGTCGCCTTCCACCGCCGCCTCACCGCCGGCGCGAGTGCCCCCGACGCCCTCGGCGAAGCCATGACCGCCCTGCGCCGCGACCCGCGCTGGCGCCACCCGTTCCACTGGGCGCCGTTCGTGGTGATCGAGAGCCTGTCAAAATAGTTGTTTTGCGCGGACTTGGGCGGCGGCGAAAGAGTGTCAACTTTAGGCAAGTGGCACAGCCCCACCCCGTCCGGCGCCTGAACTTCTGACAAACGCACTCCGATTCGGATCCTCGACGTATGTGCCACGCGCAGGCGCCGAACATCCCTCTCCCCGGCTCGGCGGGGTGAGGGGTCATGCCACAGGCCTAAAGTTGCCGCCATTCGGGCTCACGCCCGGGGCTACATGCTGTCGCCGCTCCGCGGCTGATTGGGACCGCCTTTTTCCTCTATCCCCGATAAAGGTTCGAGATCTCCGCTGCGAGCGCGAAGTCGCGCTCGCTCACTCCGCCGGCGTCGTGTGTCGTGAGGCGGATCGTGACCGTGTCGTAGACATTGCTCCACTCCGGATGATGATTCATCCGCTCCGCGACCAGCGCGACGGACGCCATGAAGCCGAAGGCGCCCACGAAGTTGCGAAACCGCAGTTGCCTCTCGAGCGCGTCTCCGCTGAGCTGCCAGTCCGGCATGGAGAGCAGCCTGCCGCGGATTTCCGAATCAGTCATGCGAATGATGTCCGGCATCAGATGCGATTCTCCTTCTGCAACTGAAGATACGCTTGATCGACGCGTTGCGCGACGTTGGTAGCCGCGGAGCGGGCGACAGAACACGACCCCGCGCAGACGTTCTGTTCTGTCGCCCGCTACGCGGGCTCACCTGGGGCGCTTGTGAAACCCGGCCTAAAGGCCGGGCCTACAGATCTTTCGCCGCTCCGCGGCTGACCCGGGCCCTACGCGCCGTTGGCGGCGAGGGACCGCCTTTTTCCTCATCGAGAGCCTCTCGAAATAGTTTTTCCCCGCGTACTCATATCGCCGGAGATCGCCCGTCCTCGGTCGTAAGACCGCTTCTTTTACGGACAAAACAATTAGGACGAGGTGAACCGGTGAGACTGGCGATTGCAGCCGTGCTCCTCGTCGGAAGTGTGGCCGCGGCAGCGTACGGCGACGTTCCGACTCTTCAATTCGGTGGTGCTGATGTAAGGCTTCAGGGAGCGACGCCGGGCGCGCGCTTTACCTGGGTCGCCATGGGCCGCGACAACTCTGCGCACAACGCGCAGTTGCGGATCGTGCGCGGGCTGGCATCGGCGGACGGGCAGGGCGGGTACGATCTCGGGTTCAAGCTCGATCCGCTCTACAGCGTCTGGGCCGTGGCCGCGGTGGACGAGCCGTGGACGCTCTTGGAGACGCGGTCGGGCTGTCCGTTGTCGCCGCAGGTCATCGAGGTGACCGCCGCGGCGGGGGCGACCCGGTTCACCGTCACGAGCGGCATCATCCACGGGAACTACGTCCGTCCGAACGGCAGCTCGTGGACGTTTACGGCCACCGACGGCAGCAGTGCGGACGGCGACGGAACGCCGAACGGGCGGATCGAGATCGTGCTGGCGACGCTGGCGAAGTTTACGGCCAGCGGCGACCTGCCGGCCGCCATTCAGGCCGGCGACAAGCTGCTGCTGCTCGATCCCCATCAACTGCGCGCGCGGATCTTCGAGGTGGCGCCGTGAGAAAGATCGCCTTCTTCCTCCTCTCGCTTTTCGCCGCCGCGGCGGCTGTCGCCGAACAGAGCGTCGACCAGCGCAAAGGCTTCAACGCCGAGAACGTCTACTTCTCGCACGACATCGACACCGTCAACGCCTTCAACGGCAACCTGACGATCTCCATCCCCATCGGACCGCGCTATCCGATCGCCGAGGGGCTCAGTTACGGACTCGTGCTCCACTCCAACGCCAACTTGTGGGAGAACGAGGTGGTGTGGGACCAGGACGGCGATTTCTCGCCGCACTCCGGCTCGGTCTCCAGTCAGGCAGTGGGGGAGTGCAATCGCGAGGACGGCGTGACCGTCGCCCGTCCGCACATGGCCGCCAATGCAGGCCTCGGCTGGACGTTGACGCTGGGCCGCCTCTCCGGCCCCTCGGATCCGGCGTCCCGCGTCTCCCACGGCTGGACTTACGAAAGTCCGGACGGCGCCGAGCATCAATTCTACGAAACCCTCCACAACGATCCGGCCACGGAATCCGCGGTACCGGACGACGTGATGTACACACAGGACCGGAGCTTCCTCCGGATGAAATTCGATCCGGCGACGAATACCCGGATCATCGAGTTTCCCGACGGTTCCGTGCATACGTTCGCGCCGCCGTCGTGCGGAGTCGGCTGGTGGATGCCGGTGCGGATCACCAATGCCCATGCCGCGAACTTCCTCGACATCTCGTACGTAGCGAACGACGTCGCCGGCCTCGTCGACTGGGTCCTGCAGGACAACCACGGCCGCCGGCACGTGGTGCGTTTCAAGCCGACGAACTGGGACAAGGGTCCGCACCTCGTCGTCGACACGGTGACGCTGGAGACCTTCGGCGGCGTGGAGGCGGTGTACAAGTTCCATTACACCGAGAAGCTCGTGGCCCGGCCGGACTGGTCGGAGAACTGTTTCGGATACAGCCAGCAGGCGCCGGTCGCGGTGCTGGACCGGATCGACCTGCCGGTCGATCCGTCGGTACCGTCCGAGGAGCCCACCAGCTACTCGTTCGTCTACGAACAATCGTCGTTCGAGGCCGGGCTGCCGGGTGAGGCGACGCTGCCGACCGGCGGCCGGATCCGCTGGACCTGGGGGGAGTACCAGAAGCCGGTCGAGCATCACACGGACGTCCCGTTTCTCGCCGGATCGTGGGGTGTGGTGAAGCGGGAACTGTTCATGCCCAACGCGGCGGCCGCTCATGCCGCGTGGGAGTACGTACCGATCCTTTCGCCGCACGAACAGGAGCTCCCGCACGAAGACCCCCGGATGCGCGAGATGCGCAATCTCGTCACCGATCCGCTCGGGAACCGGACGGCCAGCTATTTCTCAGTCTCGGTCTTCGACCACGAGTTCTGGAAGGCCGACGATTACGGCAAGCCGTTCACCAGGAGATACACCGACGGCGACGGCCGGTCGCTTTCCGAAGTGGTCTACCCGCCGGGCGTGACCATCGTCGACACCGAGCCGCTGAAGAACGCCATCCGTGCGACCTACGTCCGCTATGTGTACGAGCCGCGGGCGGAGGGCCGATCCGGCGAGCTGCAGTGGCGCCTCGAGTCGACGCGCGTCATTCATTACCAGGGCGGCACGGCGACGCCGGTAGTCGTCTCCGACGTCATCAGCGACCATACCGATTACGACGGCCTCGGCAACTTCCGCACGACGACCGTGCGAAAGCCGTCGGGCGGAGATGCGAAGACGACCACGACCGCCTTCAATCCGGACCGCCTCTCCCGGACCGCGGCATTTCCGGTCAACCGTCCGTGGGTGACGGGCACGTTCTCGTATACCGAAACGACGTTCGGCACGGAGAGCTCGCGCACCGACTTCTGCTTCGACACGAATACCGGATTCCTGCAGCGCAAGCGGGTGCGCCGCAACGGTGACCCGAGCCGCGACCTGCTCGTCGAGTGGAGAGACACCGACAACGACGGCGGCGCCGACTTCGAGGAGTACTGGGGTGGCGACGATCATCCGCTCGCCGGAAGCTTCTCGACCTGCAATGTCGCCCAGCGACCGACGTCGCTGCGGCGATACAGCCTGACCCACGAGTGGGAGTTCGGCGTCCGGAGCTCAACGCAGCATTCGGGCGTCGCGTTCAAGTCGCTCGACCTGACCATCGACCGTTCCGGACTGCCTTCGGCCAGCCGCGACACCGCCGGAGTCGAGACGGCGTTCGACTACAACCCGAGGAGCCAGCTGCGCACGGTCGCCGCGGAGGATGACGCCGTGACGGAGTACACGTACGTCGTCACCCCGGACTCCCATCCGGCGGCGTCCGTGACCGCGCAGCAGAAGAAAGACGGCCAGACGTTGACCGACGTGCGCTACTACTACGACGGCTTCGGCCGGCTCGTGCAGCAGCGGCAGCGGATGCCGCTCGCGGACGGCCAGTGGTCGGTCACCGGCTCTTCGTACGACAAGCTCGGGCGGCCGGAGAAGCGTTTCGTCGCCCGGCCGGCATCGGGCGGCGGCTATGCCGGCATTCCGGCGGACACTCCCGCGACGATCACGGCATACGAGCCGCTCGGCCGTCCGGCCACGCTCACCCAGCCCGACGGGCGGATGACCACGTTCACCTATACCGGCACCTCGGAAACGAGGCGGACGGTCTCCATCGAAACCGGCGAATCGCAGGAGGAGCCGGTCTCGACCCAGGAAAGCTACGACATCCACGGGCGGCTCGTCGCGGTCCGCGAGGGGCTGACGCTCCAGGACCAGGCCGGGGAGCTGACCAGCTATCAATACGACGAAGGAGATCGGCTGGCGCGCATCGAGGCCGGCATCCAGAGCAGGATCTTCGATTACGACGGCGCCGGGCTCCTGGTGTCCGAGCAGCATCCCGAGAGCGGTACGACCGAATACGAATACGACGCCCGCGGCCACATGGTCTCGAGGCTCGACGCGAAACAGATCGAGACCCGCTATGAGTACGACAGCGCCGAGCGGCTGAAGACGGTCACGGACGCGACCCATGACCTCCCGCTGAAATCCTTCACGTATGACGCCGGCGTCCGCGGGCTCGGGAAGACCTCGACCGCCACGCGCCACAATCATCACAGCGACTTCCAGGAGCCGGTCCTGGTCACGGAGACGTTCTCGTATGCAGGCAAGGGGGGCCGGCTTTCGTCGAAGAAGACCGACGTGACCGGTCCTGCCGGATTCGAGGGAGCCTCTTTCACCGACGGCTACGAATACGACGCCCTCGGCGCGGTGGAGATGGTGACGTATCCAGCTTGCGCCGGCTGCGGAGCCTCGGGCGCGCCGGACCGCGAGGTGACGACGTCGTTCGAGAACGGGTATGTGACCGCCGTCGCGCCGTACACCGTCTCGCGCGGCATTCTCTACAACGCCAACGGCCTGCCGCGCTCCATCCAGCGCCGGAATGCCGACGGCTCGGCCGGCGCCTTGTGGGAACAGCACGTCGCCGCGCACGGGATGTCCCGTCCGGACCGGACCTCGGTGTCGAACTTCTGTTCCGGTTTCCGGATCGACGACGGCGCGCTGCCGGCGGAGAAGAGCGTTACCTATGACGCCGCCGCGGACATCACCGTCCCGGTCACCGGCGCGACCAGCTACGCCTGGTACGAAGGGGAGGGGACTACGCCGATCTCCGGCCAGACGACGAGCCACCTCACGGTGCCCGTGCGTGCGACCACGAAGTTCTGGATGCGCGCGATGAACGGCACCTGCACCGTCGACAGCCGCGTCTTCACCGTGACGATCGCCGGCTGCGAGCCGGTGCCACCGGTCATCGCGGCCCCCGCGGAGATCCGCCCCGGCCAAGTCGCCTCCGCCTCGATCCCGGACGGCGCGGCAACGTACGAGTGGACCATCACCAACGGCGCGTTCACGACGCCGAACCCGGCCGGCAACAGCGTGAGCTTCACCAGCAGCTCCTGCTCCGGAACCGTGACGCTGACGGTCAAGACGAACTGCCATGCGAACGCGGTCTCGCGAAGCGTGGCCATCGCGGCGCCGGCCGTCGCGGTCGTGAACGAGCCGAAGTCGATCCTGCGCGGAGAGAGCACCACCATCCGCGCCCGCCTCACCGGCACCACTCCCTGGACGGCGACCTGGTCGGACGGCCAGACCATCACGGATGTCGCGACCGAAGAGCTGACGCGCACCGTCAGCCCGCAGGAGACGACCGAATACACGATCACCGCGGCCGCGTCGCACGGCTGCAGCGCGGCGTTGACCGGCTCGGTGCTCGTCACCGTCAACGTCTGCGCTCCGATCCTCACCCAGCCGGTCGACAAGATCGTGCAGAGCGGCGGGACGGCCCGCTTCACCGTCGTTGCCACCGCCGACTCGACGTTCAAGTGGTACGAGGGCATCCGCGGCGATACGAGCAGACCGCTTCCCGGCCAGACCGGCAATGTCCTCGAGATCACCAACGTCTCCCACACCAGCTACTACTGGTGCCGCGTCACGTCGTCGCTGCCCGGCTGCGTCGAGGACACCAACACCGTCGCCGCGAACGTCTGCACCAACGCGTCGATCGCCGCGCCGCAGCACGATTACACCGGCGATCCGTACCGGATCGCACCCGGCGAAAGCCTGGCGCTCGACGTCCTGGCGAACGGCTCGTTCGTCGCCTACGAGTGGCGCGTCGCCGAGGTCACCGCGGGGACGGGCGGCTCCTGGAGCGGCAATCCGCCGGCCGCGATCGCCGGCACCACACCGCGGTTCACCTGGACCGCGACCGCGGCCGACATCGGCAAGACCCTCGGCTTCTACGCGGGCGTCGAAGGCGCTTGCAGCGGCGGCGTCGCCGCGGAGCGGCTGGTGAAGGTCGTCCAGGTCGTCGCGGCGAACGCTTCCTGCCCGACCCCGGTCATCATTTCGTACCCCGCCTCCGAGATTGCGGTCGGCCAGAACGGCCCGGGCCTGCTGTACGTCTCCGTGCTGCCGTACCCCGACGGACCGGGCCTCGAAGATCCGGCGAACCTGCAGTACCTCTGGTTCGTCGACGGCAATCCGCTGCTGCGCGCGGACGGCTCGCTGTTCACGAATCATCAGTACACGCCGCCCGTCGAGACGACGCAGACCGTCACCGTCGAGGTGTCGCGTCCCTGCGGCTCGCCGTCGGCGCGCCTCTCGATGTTCCTCTACAACGACGTGGTCTGCCCGCTTCCGCCACTCAGCGTCAACCGGCAGGCCATCACCGAGAACGACCCGGCCGGCAGCCGTACGTTCCGCGCACAAAGCCCGTGGCCCTCGGTGACCTTCACCTGGTATCGCGGCGACTCCGGCGACACGCGCGAGCCTTACGCCGAAGGGGCGGACCTCACACTGCCGACGGGAGACGTCGGGACGTACTGGGTCCGAGCGACGTCGCCCTGCGGGACGACGGCCGATAGTCCGACGGTTACCAGCTCCGTCGCCGGCTGCTCGCCGATCCAAATCACCGTGCAGCCGCAATCGGCGGAGATCAAGGCCGATACCGCCCGCGACCTGACGTTCGAGGCCTTCGGAAGCCCGGAGCCGACGTACTTTGCCTGGTTCACGTCCGATTCACCGAGCCCGGTGTTCCACTCGAAGATCTACCCGGTCCGGCCGCTGAAGACGACGACGTACTGGGCCCAGGTGGCCAGCCCCGGCTGCCATTCCGCCACGACGATGCCGGCGAAGCTGCTGGTCACCTCCTGCGACGACATCCAGGTCGTGCAGGCGCCGCAGACCGCGTCGATCGACGAGGGCGACACCGCGTCGCTGACCGTCAACGCCACCACCACCGGCTCCACGCTCGCGTATCAATGGTTCGAAGGGGAACGGGGCAACGAGTCGCAGCCGGTCACGCAGAAGACCTCCACCCCCGATTTCCATCCCCAGCCGGCGAAGACCACCCGTTACTGGGTGCGCGTCAGCCGCGCCGGCGGCTGCGAGATCGACCTCGCCGCGGTGACGGTATACGTCTGCCGCACTCCGGTCATCGCGCCGCACCCGACCGTGTACGAGAGCCGCACGCCGGCGTACACGCATCGCCTCGTCGCCCTCGCCGAAGGGGACAACCTGCAGTACCGGTGGTACATCGGCGCCGTCGGCGACGTCAGCGCCCCGGTGTCGAGTGAACCGGTCTACGTCACCTCGCCGAACCAGACCACGCAGTACTGGTTCCGCGTCACCAGCGATTGCTACGGCACGACGCCCGACCGGTACGCCGACAGCCAGCAGATTCTCATCAGCGTCTGCCCGAGCATCACCGCCCAGCCGGTGGCGCAGAAGCCGGAGGTCATGCCCGGTACCACCACCACGCTGACGATCGCCGCCGCGCGCGGCGACCAGATCCGCTGGTATCGCGGCAACGCCGGCGACACCACGAACTTCGTCCAGAGCGGCGAAAGCATCACCACGCCGCCCATCACTGCCGACACGACGTTCTGGGCCCTGGTCACCAGCGGCGGCTGCTCGGTCGAAAGCCAGGCCGTGACCGTCAGGGTCTGCACCTCGCCGGCCGTGCAGTGGCACACCAGTGTGCGCACGCAGGTCGCCGTCAGCGAGTCGCAGACCCTCTACGTCTCGCCGACGACCGCCACCTGGCTCACCTATACCTGGTATGAAGGGCCGGCCAGCAACGTCGCCGCTTCGCAGCTCCTCTCCGGCCCCGGCTCCACCAACATCTCTCACACCACCGCGCCGCTGGTGCAGAAGACCTTCTGGGTCCGCGTCCAGGAGCCGTCCGGCTGCTATGCCGACACTCCCGCGCTCACGATCGATCCCTGCATCCCGACCATCACCGCGGAACCGCAGCCGGTCATGATCGACAGCGGCGCCACGACGCCCCTCACCGTGACGGCGAACGGCGGGCCGCTGACCTATCAGTGGTTCCGAGGGGCCACGGGCGACACGACCAGTCCGGTCGACGGCGCCACAGCCGCGAGTCTCGCCATTTCGCCGGCAGCCGACACCAGCTACTGGGTGCGTGTCACCGGCTGCGGCCACTCGAAAGACAGCGCCGCGGCGCTGGTCAGCGTCTGCCGTATCCCGGCCATCACGGGTCAGCCGCAGAACGTCACCACCAACGCCAACGTCAATACGACCCTCTCGGTCACGGCCACGGGGACGGAGCTCGCGTACCAGTGGTACATCGGCACGAGCGGCGTGACCACCTCGCCCGTGGCGAGTGCCACCAGCTCGACCTACGTCGTCTCTCCGTCGACCACCACGAATTACTGGGTGAAAGTCAGCGGCCGCTGCGGCACTCCGGTGAACAGCAGCACCGCCAAAGTCAGCGTCGCGCCGACCATCACCACGCAGCCGGCTGGCTCCTGGGTCATGTCCGGCACGAGCCGTACCCTCACCGTCGCCGCCACCGGGACCGAGCTCCGTTATGCCTGGATGGTGAACGGCGTCGAGATCAGCGGTGCCACGAGCACCTCCTACACCACGCCGCCGATCGCCGCCACGACCTCGTACACCGTCCGCGTCTGGAGCGGCAACGCCTATCGCGACAGCGCGGTCGCGACGCTCTCCGTCTGCACGCGGCCGATCGTCTCGTGGCACAGCTCCGTGAGGACGTCCGTCGCTCAGAGCGAGCCGCAGACGCTCTCTCTCAACGTCACTCCCAGCGGCAATTACAACGTCTCGTATACGTGGTACCAGGGCAATTCCGGCGACGTGGCCGGCTCGACGCTCCTCTCCGGACCGGGGGCGACCAACATCTCGCACAGCATCTCTCCGACGGCGACCACGAAGTACTGGGTGCGCGTTTCGGAGACCTCGGGCTGCTACGCCGATACGCCGACGCTGACCGTCAGCGTCTGCGTGCCGACCATCACCGCGCAGCCGCCCGCCACGGTGATGCTCGACAAGGTCTCCAACCCTTCGGCCTCGATCACGCTCAGCGTGGCCGCCAACGGCGGAGCGCTGACCTACCAGTGGTACATCGGCCAGCCGGGGGATACGACGCAGCCGATCTCCGGCGCTACGTCGAGCAGCTACACCGCTTCCCCGAACGCCGACACGACCTATTGGGCGCGCGTCACCGGCTCGTGCGGCGTCAGTAAAGACAGCACGGCCGCGCTCGTGGTGATGTGCAGGGCCACGGCCATCACGTCGCAGCCGCCGAGCGTTACCGCCAACGCCAACGTCAACACCACGCTCTCGGTCGGCGCCACCGGAACCGACCTCACGTACCAGTGGTACGTCGGCGCGAGCGGCGTGACCACGTCGCCCGTTCCGAGCGCTACGAGCTCGACCTACGTCGTCTCTCCATCGACCACCACCGATTACTGGGTGAAGGTCAGCGGCCGCTGCGGCGCGGCGAGCAACAGCAACACCGTCAAGGTCAGCATCGCGCCCACCATCGCCACGCAGCCGGCCGGCTCCTGGGTCATGTCCGGAACGAGCCGTACTCTCACCGTCGCCGCGACCGGGACGCAGCTTCGCTACGCCTGGATGCTGAACGGCACCGAGATCAGCGGCGCCACCAACACGTCCTATACCACGCCGGCGATCACCGCCACGACCTCGTACTCCGTCCGCGTCTGGAGCGGGAACGCCTATCGCGACAGCACGACGGCGACGCTGTCGCTCTGCACGCGGCCGACGGTCTCGTGGCACAGCTCCGTGAAGACGTCCGTCGCGCAGGGCGAGCCGCAGACGCTCTATCTCAACGTCACCCCCAGCGGCAATTACAACGTCTCGTATACGTGGTACCAGGGCAATTCCGGCGACGTGGCCGGCTCGACGCTCCTCTCCGGACCGGGGGCGACGAATATCTCGCACAGCATTTCCCTGACCTCCACGACGAAGTACTGGGTGCGCGTCTCGGAGACCTCGGGCTGCTATGCCGATACGCCGACGCTGACCGTGAACGTCTGCGTCCCGACCATCACCACCCAGCCGCCCGCCGCGGTGATGCTCGACAAGGTCTCGAATCCATCCGCCTCGACTACGCTCTCCGTGGCCGCCAACGGCGGCGCCCTGACTTACCAGTGGTACATCGGACAGCCGGGCACCACGACCCAGCCGATCTCCGGCGCGACGTCGAGCAGCTACACCGCCTCGCCGAACGCCGACACCACGTACTGGGTGCGCGTCACCGGCACGTGCGGCATCGCGAAAGACAGCAGCGCCGCGACGGTGACATTGTGCAAAGCCGCGAGCATCACCAGCCATCCGCCGGGCACTTCGGTCAATCCCAACACGAACGTGACCCTCAACGTCATCGCAACCGGCACCGATCTCACGTACCAGTGGTATGTGGGGACGAGCGGAACCACCACCTCGCCCCTCTCCGGCGCCACCGGCCCGTCTCACGTCGTCTCTCCGTCGACCACCACCGATTACTGGGTGCGCGTCACCGGCCGCTGCGGCGCCGTCAACAGCAATACCGCCAAGATCAGCATCGCCCCAACGATCACGACCCAGCCCGCCGGCGGCTCGGTCACGAAGGGATCCACGCGTACGCTCTCGGTGGCCGCCACCGGGACGCAGCTCTCCTACGAGTGGTACCTCGGCGCGGGCACCACCACGCGCGTGGCCACGACCGCGTCGTACACCACGCCTCCGCTCAACGCCGACGCCATCTATTGGGCGCGGGTCTGGAGCGGCAATGCCTACCGCGACAGCGCGCAGGCGGTCTTCACCGTCTGCCAGCCGCGAACGGTGAACATCGGCACGAACACGAGCGTCAGCGGCGCCGCCGTCACCCTGTTCGTGAGCGGCAGCGCATCGGGCGAGACCTTCACCTGGTACCGCGGCGAGAGCGGTGACACGTCCGCTCCCGCCGGCTACGTCGGCAACATCACCGTCTATCCGCTGGAGACGACCCGCTACTGGGTGCGCACGACCCAGTCGTCGTGCACTGCCGACAGCCCGGCGGTCACGGTCCTCGTCTGCTACCCGAAGATTACCGCGCAGCCGCAGAGCGCGATGATCAACAGCGGCACGACGCGCACGCTGACTGTCGCCGCCACCGGCACACCCGCCCTCAGCTATCAGTGGTACCGAGGAGATACCGGCGTCACCACCACGCCCGTCGGGACCGGCCCGTCGTACACGACACCCGCGCTGACCGCCACCACGAAGTACTGGGTGCGCGTCCAGACCTCGGCGTCTGCGTGCGGGACGACCAACAGCGTCAACAGCGAGACGGCGACCGTGTCGGTCTGCAACCCGCCGGCGATCGCCTTCCAGCCGCAGAGCCAGATCGTCAACTCCCAGAGCTCCCAGACCATCATCGCGGTCGAGGCGACGGGCGACAACCTCTCGTACCAGTGGTACGAGGGGAGCTCCGGCGTGACCGCCACCCCGGTCGGCACCAACTCGAGCACCCTCACCATCACCCCCGTCACCACGCGCTCCTACTGGGTCCGCGTCACCGGCACCTGCGGCACCGCCGACAGCGTGGCCGCCCTGCAGAGCGTCATGCCCCAGATCACCTCGCAGCCGAGTCCGGCCAGCACCACGGTCTGCAGGAATTCGACCGTGAGCTACTCCGTCAACGCGAACGGGAGTGCGCTGACGTACCGCTGGTACCGGCTGCTCCAGGGCAGCTCCGTTCCCGAGCAGATCGGCACGAGTCCCACCGTCAGCGTCGTGGCCACGGGCCCGATGGAGGTGTGGTGCCAGATCGCCAGCGGCAATGCCACGGCCTACAGCAACCACGTCCAGATCAGCGTCATCAACGGGCCGGACGTATGGTCGATCTCGAAGACCCAGCCGACCGGCACCTATTACAAGCTCACCGCCAACGTCGCCACGGCCGACCAGCCGTATGTCACCTACGCCTGGTATGCCGGCGCGGTCGGCAACACCTCCGGCGGCATGATTGTCAACGACCCCAGCCTGTATTACTTCTCGTCGGCCCCGGCCAGCTTCTGGGTCCGCGTCACGCGAACCAGCACCGGCTGCTCGACCGACATGGGAATCAGCGTCCCGTAGGGGAGAACCGCAATCATGAAACGCACACGGAGTCTTCTCACTGCGGCCGTCTTACTCTCCGCCGCGCCGGCCGCACAGGCGACCGTGCCCGGTTTCGGCACCTATCGTTACGACGGCGCGGGAAACATCATCGAGGCGGTGGGGGAGTCGTACACGTACGACACCTTCGCCCGCCTGCAGACCGCGACGGCCGGCGGCCATCAGCAGGAATTCGTCTACGACCGCTACGGAAACATTCGCAGCATCACTACCGACGGCAACGCCGGGCTCGCGGTGAAGCCGGGCGTCAATCCGGCGACCAACTGGGCAAACCTGACCCACGACCTCGACACCGGCCTGCCGAACAACATGGTCACGCGCCATGACCCGTCCGGCAACGTGGAGATCGCGCCCGGCGGATCGTTCGAGTACGACGCCCTCGACACCGTGACCGTGTCGACAGTCGACGGCGTTCGGCGCCTCCATCTCTACTCCGCGAGCGACGAGCGGCTCGCCACCCTCACCGCCACGGCGGCCGGCCACCGCTCCGACTGGACCGTCCGCGACCCGGCCGGCCGCGTCCTTCGCCGCTTCGCGAGCGACGGCGCAGGAGCGTGGCAATGGACCGGGGACTACATCTACGCCGGCAGCGGCCAGCTGCTGGCCGCCGAGGTTCCGGCTCCGGAGAAGATCCGCCACTTTCACCTCGACCACCTCGGTACTCCACGCTTGACCACCGGCAACGGCGGAGCCGAGCTCGCGAGACATACGTACTACGCCTTCGGCGGAGAACTGCCGGACGCCATCCAGGACGGCGAGCGCCGGAAGTTCACCGGCCACGAGCGCGACTCCGCGTCGCTCGATTACATGCACGCCCGCTATTACCAGCCGGTGATGGGACGGTTTCTGTCGGTGGATCGCGCCCGGAACTGGGAGAAAGCAGTTGCACTTCCTCAGAAGTGGAATCGCTATGCCTATGCACGCAACAGCCCTCTCAACTTCTTCGACCCTGATGGTTTCGACGAGATTCGATGGGGAAAACAGAAAGTGACCGTCAATCCAGGAGAGGTCCTGGTGATCCAATCGGCGAAGGGAGGTCACCACGTTGCGACTTACGTCCAGTCGGGGAAAAAAGGGGAGATCATCGTTCTCGACAGTACGAATGCGCGCAACGCCGACCTCAGCTCACAGACCGCCCTCGTTCGATCGCGGCTCTGGAATAACACCGACGACCGTCACTTCCCGCACGATATCCGGACGCCTGTGAACGGGAGGCCGAACGCCTTCTCGCCGGACAGCGGGGCCGTGGTCCTCGGCGTGGTTCACGCCAACCGCCAGGTAGGGGCGCAGGAGCTCCTCGAGGCCGTACCGAATGTCCGACAGAATCACGACTATGCAGAAGGCCAGCAGTGTACGACCTTCGCAGCGGCACTCGCGAACGAGGCCGGTTATGAGCTCGAGAACATCGACGACCCGAACGATCTCGAACCGTTTCTGCGCGAAATGGATCGGGGTGCCGTCCGGCCATGACGGACTTCATCCGCACGAAAAGCGAGCCGCAGGGAACCGCAATCATGAAACGCACACTGAACCTTCTGACTCTCATCGCCTCACTGTTCGCCGCATCGGCCGCACAGGCGACCGTGCCCGGTTTCGGCGTCTATCGCTACGACGGTGCGGGCAACATCGTCGAGGCCGCGGGGGAGTCGTATGCGTACGACACCTTCAGTCGCCTCCGGACGGCGACGGCCGGCGGCCATGAGCAGGAATTCGTCTACGACCGCTACGGCAACATCCGCGGCATCACCACCGACGGCAATGCCGCGCTGGCGATCAGGCCGGGCGTCAATCCGGCGAACAACTGGGCGAACCTGACCCACGAGCCCGATACCGGCGCGCCGAACAACATGGTCACCCGCCACGACCTCGCCGGCAACGTTGAGATCGCCCCCGGCGGATCGTTCGAATACGACGCCCTCAACACCGTCACCGTCTCGACGGTCGACGGCGTGAGGCGCCTCCATCTCTACTCCGCGAGCGACGAGCGGCTCGCCACCCTCACCGCCACAGCGAGCGGACACCGCGCCGACTGGACCGTCCGCGACCCGGCCGGCCGCGTCCTTCGCCGCTTCGCGAGCGACGGTGCCGGAGCGTGGCAATGGACCGAGGACTACATCTACGCCGGCAGCGGCCAGCTCCTCGCCGCCGAAGTCCCGTCCCCGGAGAAGATCCGCCACTTCCATCTCGACCACCTCGGCACCCCCCGCCTCACCACCGGCAACGGCGGAGCCGAGCTGGCGAGGCATACCTACTACCCGTTCGGCGGAGAACTGCCGGACGCCGTGGAAGACGGCGAGCGCCGGAAGTTCACCGGCCACGAGCGCGACTCCGCATCGCTCGATTACATGCACGCGCGGTATTACCAGCCGGTGATGGGACGGTTCCTGTCGGTCGATCCGACGTGGGAAAGCGCGGATCTCGGCAAGCCTCAGAGTTGGAACCGCTATTCATACGTGCTCGCCAATCCGATCAACGCGACAGATCCGGATGGGCGAATCGGCAAGAAAGTTTTCGGGAAGCTCGTTGATCTCGTTACCAAGGGCCGGAAGACGTGGGGCAAGGGAGTTGAAGTCGATGACATGGTCCGATCAGTCAAAGAGGGAGAGGACGTACAGGTTCCTACCCACAAAGTAATGGTCGACGTTGGGAAGAAGGCATCACCGGACGGTTCGCCACCAGTCATCGATAAGGCGCACGGGGCCGCAGAGGATGGATACAGGGCGCATGGACACGTTGTCGATGCTCAGGGCAACAGAATCGAACGCATGGGCCATATCTTCATGGCGGGTGTGGTGGGAATCCTCATGGCTGTCGTACCCGGACTGGATGCCGAAGCTACGTCCGCGAGCGACGCTCGTCCTGATATCGAAGCACGCGCGCAAGAGATGTTCGAAGAGAGCTTCTTCGAGCTCGATAAGGATAGGCAGGCGGCGGTGCTCGAAACTCTCAAGCCGCCGAAAGACGAACGGCGGTGAGTCAGCCTGAACACGGCTCTCACGCCTCGTCGCTTTCGACGAACACAAGCCTACGCTCGTCCTGTTGCCGCAGAAGATCGGCGCGGACATGATCGATTGTGTTTCGTCTCAGCGGAGTCACTAAATAGACCGACGGCTCGAGCTCGCGCCAATCTGCGAAGTCGGAGAGCTCATTCAGATACGAATGGTGATGGCCAGTCGTGAAATGCGAAGGAAACGTGACGCGGAACGTGGGCATTTGAAAATGATACCCGTACGGCGAGGGGGAGCCGCCGACGGCGGCCAAAGATCTGTAGACCCGGCCTTCAGCCGCCAATGGCGTGAACTTCAGGCCTGTGCCATGACCCCTCACCCCGCCGGGCACCTGGTCTTCTAACGTCATCCCCGTCAGTTCGGCGGTCTTCGAACCAGCCACGCGCAGGTGCCCGGCATCCCTCTCCCCTTGGATGTAGGGGAGAGGGATGTTCGGCGCCTGCGCGTGGCACATGCGTCGATGATCCCAATCGGAGTGCGTTTGTTAGCAGTTCAGGCGCCGGACGGGGTGAGGGCCGTGCCACAGGCCTGAAGTTGACGCGCAAGAGATCCCGAAATGTGGTCCGGACTTTTAGTCCGGACCCGCAGCATCCCTGAACGTCTGACTGCCGAATCCTGCGGCAATGCGTGGGTGGTGACGAGGCATTCAGGCCACCGCATGCCCTGGCCCGGACTAAAAGTCCGAGCCACATGTCGGGGACACGCCGGCCCTGCAGATCTTTCGCCGCCTTCGGCGGCTCGGCAGCTCGCACCGCGCCCGGCTCGATCTCCTCCGGAAACTCAACGGAGCTTCCTGCGGCTTGCGGAAGGGAAGGGCGGTGAGCATACGCCTGCGCGGCGCCGGGAGCGGTGAAATCTGACCCTTCCGGCGTGCGCCCGTCGTGACAGGCTGTCCGCGCGCGATCGATTGGCGGCGCTCCGGTTGCATGGCATTGCCATCGGAAATCGACAGGAAGGTCATGACCGCTCTCTCAGACCCCGATACGTTCGACGCGATCCGTGACCCGAAGCGGCTCGCCGCCGTGCGCGGAACGGGCCTGCTCGACTCGGCGGAAGAGGAAGCGTTCGACCGGCTGACGCGGCTTGCGGCCAAGCTCACCGGTGCGCCGGTAACGTTCATCTCCCTCGTGGACGAGGGGCGCGACTTTTACAAAGCCTGCTTCGGCTTCCCGGAACCGCTGGCCTCCGAGCGTGAGATCGCCGGGACGACCTTCTGCCACTATGCGCTCGTCTCGCGCGGGCCCCTCGTGATCGAGGACACGCTCGCAAGCCCGATCTACCGAGAGGTGCCGACCGTTCAGTCTCTCGGCGTGCGCGCCTATCTCGGCATCCCGCTGCGGTTCCGCGGGGTGCCGATCGGATCGTTCTGCGCCATCGACTTCGAAGCGCGCGTCTGGACGACCTTGCAGATCGAAGTGATGGAGGAGCTCGCTGCCTCGACGATGCGCGAGATCGAGCTTCGCGCCGCGAGCGAGGCCGCTCACACCGAGCGCAGCCGCCTCGCCACGCTGCTCGAGCACGTCCCGGCCGCGGTGATCTTTGCCGACGCGCCGTCCGGACACGTCTCGATGTGGAACCGGCAGGCCGAACGGATTCTCGGTACGGTTCCGGTCCGTGGAGGCATCCCGGGATTCCATCCGGACGGCAGAGCCGTCGAAACGCGCGAATGGCCGCTCTCGCGGGCGATTCTGGGCGAGACCGTGCACGGCGAGGAGTTCGAGATCGCGAGGAGTGACGGAACGGCGGTCTGGGTCCGCGTGCACGGCGCGCCCGTGCTCGATCCGGCGGGAACGGCGATCGTCGGAGGCGTCGTCTCGTTCTACGACGTGACGGAACAACGAAGGATCGAACAGGAAAACCGGACGCTCTACGACCAGGCCCGTTCCGCGAATCGGGCCCAGGACGACTTCTTCGCGACCGTGTCGCACGAGCTGCGCACCCCGATGACCTCCATTCTCGGCTGGTCGAAGCTCCTCATGAGCGAGGAGCTGCAGAATGAAACGGCGACGGAGGCCGCGGAAGCGATTGCGGGGAGCGCGCGCCTGCAGGCCCAGCTCATCGACGACCTGCTCGACGCGTCACGGATCGCGACCGGCAAGATCGCCCTGAACGTCACCAGCCTGAACGTGAACGACTCGATCCACGAGGCGATCCGGGCCGCACAACCTCTGGCCGCGAACCACGGCCTCCGGCTGCGCGCTCAGCTCGGCGAGGTGCCGGTGATCGAGGGAGACGCGGCCCGCCTGCGGCAGGTGGTCGGCAACCTGCTGTCCAACTCGATCAAGTTCACTCCACCCGGCGGTCTCATCGAGGTCAGCTCGCGAACGGAAGGCAGACGCGCCGTGATCGTGGTGTGCGACACCGGCCGGGGGATTGCGCCGGAGCTGCTTCCGCACGTCTTCGAGAAGCATCGCCAGGAACGTACCGCGGAGCTGGGAGGCCTCGGCCTCGGCCTCACGATCGTGCGGCACCTGGTGGAAATGCACGGCGGCGAAGTCCGCGTGAGCAGCGACGGCCCCGGCAGAGGCGCTGCGTTCACGATCCTGCTGTGAATGAGGAGTTGCGGGCACAATCGGCGTCGAAGCCGCAACAATCTACGAACTGGTTCGTACTAAGCAGACATGAGACTGATTCGCCCGCTTCTCTGCCTGCTTCTCGCGCTCTTCTCCATTCCGGTTGGAGCCGCTTCAGTGGTTGCGCCGTTCGATGTGCAGAGGATGGATCGCATCTTCGACCTCCTGGAGTCGAACGACAGAATCCGTGGGGCGGTGACGGTGACCCGGGACGGGAAGACGATCTACTCGCGCGCGGTGGGATTGCGCGATGGACGGACGAAGAATGACGCCGCGACGATGTTCCGGATCGGCTCGATCACCAAGGTCTTCACGGCCGCGCTGATCTACCAGCTCATCGACGAGAAGAAGCTGGCGCTGACGACGCCGCTCGCGAAATTCTTTCCCGGCGTCGCGAATGCGGACCGGATCACGATCGCGCACCTGCTCGCGCACACCAGCGGCATCCCCAACTTCCCGGGCCCGGCCGATTACGCAAAGGGGTGGCTGCTCCAGCCGCAGACGAAGCTCCGGATGGTCGAGCGCTTCGCCGCGATGACGCCCGACTTCGCGCCCGGCGAAAAAGTTTCGTACAGCAATGCGAACTATGTGCTCCTCGGCTACATCGTCGAATCGGTCACCCGTTCCACCTACGACCGGCAGTTGCAGAAGCGCATCGCGCGGCCGCTTGGCCTGCGGCGCACCCGCTTCGGCGGCCGCGTGAAGCCGGCGGACAACGAGGCGCACTCGTACACGTTCGACGACGGGAAGTGGGCCGGGCATTCCGAAGAAGACCTCAGCGTGGCGGCGGGAGCGGGCGCGATCGTGTCGACGCCCGGCGACCTGGCGCGGTTCATGACCGCCCTGTTCGACGGCCGTCTGATCGGCAGCAACAGCATCCGCGAGATGACCGCGCCGTTCTCCGAAACGCTGCAGGGCACGAGGCGGAAAGGGGTGGTGGTCTCGACGCTGCAGCGCGGGCTCGATAAGACGATCTATTCGCACCTCGGCGGCATCGACGCCTTCAGCGCGAACCTCGTCTACTTCCCCGAGGAGCGCGTCGCCATCGCCATCGCCCTCAATGGCCAGAACTACCCGATGGGCCGCCTTTTCTGGCTGCTCGCCGACGGTACCTACGGACTCCCCGCGCAGGTGCCGGCGTTCCAGGGCCTCGAGCTGCCGCCGGAGTCGCTGCCCCGGTATGAAGGCGTCTACACGTTCCCGCAGATCGGGATGGACATCGCCGTGACTCGCGACGGGACACAGTTGAAGGCGCAGGCGACCGGTCAGGATGCGTTCCCGATCGAGCCCATCGGGGCACCGTCGGAACGATTCGACGCGCTCTTCTGGGATCGCTCCGGGATCCTGATCGAGTTCCGCCGCGACGCGGACGGCAACGTCTCCTCGATCTCCCTCTTTCAGGGACGGAGCGAGATGAACTTCAAGCGTAAGCAGAAGTAGCGGACGGTGCTGCGCGCGTGATTGAGTGATGACGGCATGTGATTGGCAGGACGTGTGGGCTGCCTGAATGGCAGCGCAGTTCACTGGAGGCCCTTGTGATCGAACGAACCATCAAACGGACCGTCATCCTTATCTCTCTTCTCCTGCTCCCGCTCACCGCGTTCGCCCAGAACAACGAGCTCGGCGTCTTCATCTCCACCTCGCAATTCGACGACAGCGAGATCCGCGACGGCCTCGATTCGTTCGACATCGAGTTCGACGAGGACATGGGCTATGGCGTGCTGTACAACCGCTTCTGGATCGGCGGCTTCTCGACCGAATTCGCCTACCAGCGCCTCGGCGCCGACCTGACGGTGTCGTTCCAGGACATCACCGAAGACGCGGGCACGCTCGACCTCGACATCCTCTCGGCGACCGGACAACTTCACTTCGCCCGCGGCAGCACGCTGAGCCCCTACATCGGCGGAGGCGTCGCCTACGTGAGCGGCGAAGCGGGCTTCATCGACGAGGACGAGCTCCAGTCGGCCGATCTGGAGAACGAGGTCGACTTTTTAGTCAACGCCGGTCTCAACCTGAACATCGGCCGGAGCCTCGGGATCTTCGTCGACGGCAAGTACATCCTGTACGAGGCGCGCGGCGAAGGCGACTCGGAGGACGACGCGTTGGACATCAACCCCCTGATCATCTCCGGCGGGGTGAAGTTCCGGTTCTGATGGGATACGGCTCCCCGCGAGTCCGTATCCGCTTGCCTTGATGTTGATCGGTTGTCAGTTGTCAGTTGTCTGCCATTCCTCGGCTTGCGGGACGCGCTCCTCGAGTGCTGTCCATGCGAGGAATGGCAGGGAACCAACCCGATCCTCCCGAGCACCCGGCGCCGGCGGCGTCTCGCCGCCGGGGAGCGCCATCCATCCACGCGCCGCGGATCGTCGCGCGCCGACGTGATGCAGCTCACGCGCGTCTGATCGTCCCGGACCTATATTCAACCCTGCCACCAGCGTCCTCCGGGCAGGCATCGAGCGATGCCTGCGGCCCCCTCGAATTTCTCTCTCGACCTTAGGAGGCAACATGCGTTCGACATCCCGGTTCTCTCTCCCTCTCCTCGTCGCCGCGGCTGCGGCACTCCTTCCCCTCATCGCGTTCGCCGCCGATGCCGAACATCGAGCCGCACGGCTCGTCACGACCGCCAGAGCGATCGAATGGCATCCTGCGATCGATGCGGCCGACACCCTCCTCTCCGTGCAACGGCCGGACGGCGAGGTGGTCACCGAGACGTTCGCCGCCGGCCGGAACCCGATGCTGCGGCTCCACGGCCTCGCCGACGGCGTGTACGCGTACGAGTTGCGCGTCGGGCAGGCGGACTCCGGGCCGCTCGTGCAGTCCGGCTCGTTCACGGTCGCGAACGGCGCGATCGTTTCAGGGGACGCGGTCGAGGGCCTCGCGGCGCGGCCCTGGCGGCCCATCGCGAACCCGTTCTACACGGACGACGTCTCCGCCCAGGGGGGCGTCTGCGCCGGTTTCGATTGCACCAGCACCGAGTCCTACGGCCTCGCCACGGCCAAGCTGAAGGAGAACAACACCCGCCTCAAGTTCGAAGACACCTCGGTCGCCCCCTTCCCGGGCACCGACTGGCAACTGAGCGCGAACGACACCGCCAGCGGCGGGGCGAACAAGTTCATCGTCGAAGACCTCACCGCCGTCACCGTTCCCCTGGTGATCGAAGGCGGGACGCCGAGCAACGCGCTCTACCTCGACAGCACCGGCCGGATCGGCCTGCGCACCACCACTCCCGCCCGGGACCTGACCATCGCCAATCCCGTCTCCACGGGCATCCGCATGGAACAGAGCGCCTCCCCCTTCCAGGCGTGGGACATCGTGGCCAACAACAACAACTTCTACGTCCGCGACGTCAACCACGAGCAGAACCCATTCATCATCAAATCCTCCGCCCCCTACAACACCCTCGTGCTCGACACCACCGGCAACATCGGCCTCGGCGTCGTCTCGCCGCTCTACCAGATCCACCACAGCAGCGGCGCCCGCCTCGACGCCGGCAACTGGGTCAACGCCTCCAGCCGCAACGTGAAACAGGACGTCCACCAGCTCGACGGCCACACCGCACTCGACGCCCTGAAAGCCCTGCAGCCCGTGACCTTCGCATACAAGGCCAACCCCGCCGAGACGATGGTCGGCTTCATCGCCGAAGACGTCCCCGACCTCGTCGCCACCGCCGACCGCAAGGGCCTCTCCTCGATGGACGTCGTCGCCGTGCTCACCAAGGTGATCCAGGAACAGCAGCGGACGATCGAAGAGATGCAGACACGCCTGCAACAGCTCGAACGGAAGGAGTAGTCAGCCTTTCATTTGCGCGGCGGGGCGGCCACTCGCGATCGCACGCCTCGCCGCGCATCGGGCGTCACCCGCACAAGTACGGCGTTAACGTGTTTTCCTTGCAACTCGACCGATGCCGGCATCACCGTCATGCTTGCTTGTGTCAGCGCGCCATGCACGCGTGCATCGATCGCTGATCCGATCAGATGTGTGTGATGGCTCGTCACATCCGTACGATCCGGAATCACACCAGTATGTCGATGAGCCACACTCATCTGGCTGATTGACATACTCATGCGATCTGGCGCCACACCGATGTGATTCACCGCCCGACGTGTTTGAGTAGCGGTCACACCTGTGGTGTCGATAACATTACTGGTGTGAGTTGCAGACAGATGGGTGTGATCAGGCATCACACGGTTGTGGTCGCTCATCACACTCATCTGACGGTCTATGTCGTGCCCCCGGCCGGTGGAGTCTTCTGCGCCTGTCGCTTCGTCGCCTTCCGCTTCACGAACCAGCGCTTCCCGTCCTTGGTGATGGAAATCCCGGTCCATCGGCCATCCCTCCGGCGCAACATCACCCGAACCGTATTCACGAGATTCTTCGAGCGAGTCTTGAAGCCCCGGCCCGCAGCGCGGCGGCGATCTCCGTAGAATTCTTCGGCGTATCGACGGTCGAAAGATACCGCGAGGTCGCCTCGTAGATGTCGAGCAGCGTATACGGCCCGATCCCCGGCGGCAGAGCCGCCTTCGGCACCGCCGGAGCCGTCCTCCCGCCCGGCAGCACGATCGCCACCCGCTCCTCCGGCTGAGCCGCGACCACCGCCGCCTCCTCCAGCGCCGCAATCACCCGCTCCGCCCGCGCCAGCTCCCCCAGAAGCCGCTCCCGCTCCTGACGCATCTCCGCAAGCAACTCGTCGATCTTTCCCATGTGGCAAGTATGCACCGGGGAAACGGCGGCGGGCGTCATGCGTCCGGGCAGGTGTGAAATCAGCGCTTCGTTCTTCGTACGAAAAGAAAGCTCTGACCCCACATCGGTACCCACACAAGATCCGCGCTACGAGTTGAGCCGGAGGCTGGATAATCGGCGTATCACCGTCCGACTGCGAGATCGAATGCCGCAAGTCTCTTAACGCCGCGAATACGTTAAGGTATGTTCGTCAGGGTCTGACGAAAATGGTATCCATCCATCGGCACGAGGAACTCGCACGCGAAGGCGGCGGTAGCGTGGTGTCGCGGCGGGCGAGCATTCTTGCGGCAGTTGCGATCGCAGTCGTCGGATCCGTCGGAACGTGTATTTTCTTTACGCGGGATCCACTGTCGCGACTGATCGTGCTGGCTGAGCAATCGCAACAACGACCGCTTGAGGCGCGCTTAGCTCGTTTTCCATACGGCCGAAACCCCTCTCGAATCGGGAACGCGGACTCTAGCAGCGAACGCGCTGTGTTCCGCGCTACCGCACTGCTCCTGCATGCCAAGGGCGCGGAGGCGGTGCACGCCCGCGATCTTCACGCCGCGGGTGTGGGAGGCGTAATCGCTGGCAAGGTACGCGCCATCGAGCAATTGCGCGAGGCGACCCGGCAGGCACCAGCCGAGTGGACTTACTGGAACGACCTCTCGGCCGCGCTTTATGTGCGCGGCCGAGAGGAAGGCAATACTCACGAACTAGTGCAGGCGCTGGCCGCGGCCGATCGGGGGCTGCGTCTCTCTCCTCGCAGTCCCGATGCCCTGTTCAATCGGGCCATCATTCTGGAAGGACTCGACCTCCATTACCACGCCCTCTCAGCGTGGAATGCCTATCTGCAGGTCGACGGAGTCTCGGAATGGGCACGGGAAGCGAGACAGCGCTCCGGTGCGCTCCGCGACAGTTTTCGGAAAGCGCCCGATTCGTTGGCATTGCTGAATCGGTCTCACGCTGGCGATCCGTCCGTGCTTGGTCCGCTTGTGGCCTCTCATCCTGAAGAGACCCGACGCCGCGGGGAAACCGTTCTTCTCGGCCGATGGGCACGTGAGAGGACGGCCGGCCGTGATCGCGAAGCGGACGGCTGGCTCGCCGACGCGCGCACGATCGGAGGTCTCCTACGCGTGCGAAGAAGAGAAGCGCTGTTGGCTGAAGCCGTCGCGGCAATCGATGACTGCACGTCGTCGAACTGCAAGGCTGATCTTGCCGAGGCACACCGCATGTACGACGAGGCGCGCCAGATGTACGCGGCACGGCATGTGATGGAATCGCTTCCGCGATTCCGTGCCGCGGCGAAGTTGTTTCGCGTTCGAGGAAGTCCGATGTCGCTGGTCGCCGATTACTACGCGGCGAATTGTCTTGAGGATGCCAGCGACGCCACGGCATCGAGCGAGATCGAGCACCTGCTAGCGGCGGCTCCCGAGAAATACGCGGCTTTGCGGGCCCAATTGTGCTGGGAACTGGCCGTGAGCCGTGCGCGGAGTGGCCGATTGGCACTCGCGCTCGACGCGTACACGGAAGCGTTGGTGAGCTTCACTGGGCTCGGAGAGCGGGCGAACGCCAACCGGATGCGTGATGGCGTTGCATCGATCCACGCGATGCTTGGCCGTCCTATCGAAGCGTGGAAGCTGCGATCGGTTTCCCTCCTCTCATATAGTAAGAACGAGGCATTTGGAGAGCTTCAGCGCGCACTCGAGCTTGCAGGTCGCACGGAAGCGATCGAAGGACACTGGGGTGCCGCGGCTTCACTTTTTGCTCTGGCGACGGATGATCGCTTGCGCGTCAATCCGCGGACGCATGTCAACGCCATGCTGTGGCGCGCTCTGGCCGTGCATCGCGATGGATTTGCGCAAGAGGCTCGACGTCGTCTCACCGACGCACGTCGCTTCGCCCTATCGCTGAGCGACGCGGCGCTACGCGAGACTGCGCTGGAGGATCTCGCTTTCGCGGAGGCAACTGTCGTTCTCGACAGTGATCCGGCGGCGGCGGCGGCCATTCTCGATCGCTATCTTGCCTCGCACGTGCAACGGCAGCGAACGGTCTTTCTCCCCAATGCACAGCTCGAGCGAGCGCGCGCCGCCCGCCGCCTCAGCGATCCCGAAAGTGCGGAGCGTTTCTATCGCGCCGCCCTAATGAGTTCCGACACGCAGCGCAGGGATGTCTTCAGCAGCGGCATCGTGGATGCGTATTTTTCTACAGCCACGGCAGCTGCGAATGAACTTGCAGATTTGCTCGACTCCCGCGGCCGGAAAGAGGCGGCCTTCGGTGTGCTCGAACAGGGCAGGGGACGGGCACTTCTCGAGCGTCTGGCGCATCTAACCCGCGTCAGCGCGGCGCCGCTGACGTCCGAGGAAATCCGGAAACACCTACCTCCCCGCACGCTTGTCGTCTCCTACCTCGTGTTGCGCGAGGAAATGCTCGTCTTCACGATTAGCAAGCATGAAGGTGTACGCGCTACGCGAGCGCGCGCCGGTATTGACGGGGTGCAGTCGCGCATCGAGCAATTGCGGGACTGCATCGACAGCGATGACGATGAACGAGCGAACCGGCTGGCGGAGGAACTTCATGAACTGCTCGTCGCTCCGATCGCAGATTCGATCGCGCGAGCGGATACGCTCGTGCTCGTGCTCGACCCGATCCTGGAATCCCTGCCGTTCGCCATGTTGCGCGAGCCAGGCGGAACACGTCTAGTCGAGCGCGCTGCGCTGGTCCGCGCGCCGAGTGCGAGCGTATTCGCCCGCGGGTTGATTCATGCTGGAAGCGATGCGGCTGGAGCGCTCGTCATTGGGAATCCAGCTTTTGATCGCACTCATTTTCCTACTTTAGAGCCGTTGCCAGTAGCGACCCGCGAAGCGAGCGACGTGGCACGGCGCTACGTCGGCACCGATCTCCTGATAGGCGAGCGGGCGACGGCGACGCGCTTTTTGCGCATGTTGCCTTCCGCGCGTCTGGTGCATGTAGCCACCCATGCCATGGCCAGCCGCTACGATCCGATGAGGTCGTTTCTACTCTTCGCGCCCGACAGCGAACACTCTGGAGTCGTCGATGCGGAGCAGATCACGCGCAGTGTGTGCAAAGCGGAACTCGTCGTGCTAGCCGGTTGCCGGACGGCTTTTCCGGCCGAAACTCCTTCGGACATCGGAACGATCTCTCTCGCCTTTGTCGCGGCCGGCGCTCAGAACGTGATCGGTACGCTCTGGAATGTCGAAGACGAACATGGCGCAGCGTTCTCGCGGCTTCTGCATGCGGAACTAGTCGCGGGTGTGCCGGCGGCCGAGGCGATGCGGCGGGCGCAGCGGTGGCTTCAGCGATCACAGCCGTTGCGCGTATGGAGTGCCTACACGTTGATCGGCTCCGGCCGGTGAGAAAACAAACTTCGAAGTCCATCTAATAGTCGAAGGGAGAAGGACAATGATCATTCGTTTCATGGGATTGATTTGCCATATGGATCGCAGGGAGACGGGTGACGATCTGGCCGTGCTAATGAGGGAGACGGGACATTTTCCCTACCTGCGGGTGCCGAACCGCCATCGCTGGGGGGCCCCCGACGACGCAGACGGCACCGAATGTATCGACCTGAGGAACAAGACGATCTGGTTCAATCCTCTTGGAACTGGGATCGCGGATCGTACCGGTCTCGTTGACGTCCCTTCGCTGTCGGCCATGGGAGGCATGGGCGGTGTGCTGCATCCGAACATAGTAAGCAGATACGCGGCCGATCCTGCCGACGAATTGGAAAGCTTTGTCATTCTCCCGGCCGGCGTGTACGACATCGAGGATTGGTACCGCAACAAAGGAACCCTGGCGGCCGGACCTCCGGTATGCGTTGCGCGGACCGTTCGATACACCGCGCCGGCCACGGGCAAGATCACGGTGGCTGGGATTTCAGGCCCTATCGAGTTGAAGCAGAATGCCATAATTTCCATTACGAATTTTGAACGAATCATGATCCCGGGCAACCATTTCGGAAGGTACGGCGATTTGTTTTCTCCGCGGAAAACGATTGCTTCACCTCTTCATTCACCCACCGATCTTTGTCCGCAAGGAACGGAAGACTACGCGTATCCGAAATGTCGCGACGACAGCGACGAACAGCATCTCAGCGTTGAATGCTCGAACAGTACGTATCCATGATCACACCTGTCCAAAACAGCTTTGAGCGAAGGTGAGGAAAGTACCGCCGAATCTCCTTAGAATCGGATTGTCGAAGCTCGCGGAGGTGCCCGGCGGTGCAGCGATTTTGTAGCGTTTTCCATCAGATTCTCAAGCTTGTTCCTCGTACAGAGTTTCAGCAGCTCGTTGATCAGCACGGCTCGGATCGGCGGTCGAAGGGCTTCAGCCGTGGTCGCAGTTCGTGGCGATGATCTTCTGTCAGCTTGGCCGCGCGCAGTCGCTGCGAGAGATCGAGCAGGGTTTGGCAAGCGCGGAAGGACGACTCCAGCAGCTCGGCGTCGACTCGGCCGCCAGCGAACCACGCTCGCGTATGCGACCGCGCATCGGCCGTGGCAGTTGTACCAGGACGTGTTCGGACGCCTGTATGAGCGTTGCCACGCCATCGCGCCGAGCCATAAATTTCGCTTTCGGAGCCCGCAGCTCTCCCTGGACTCGTCCACGATCGACCTGTGTGCAGAGATGTTCGACTGGGCCGAGTTCAGAAGGACAAAGGGGGCCGTCAAGCTTCATCTGCTGCTCGACCACGCCGGACATCTGCCACGGTACGCGGTGATCACCGATGGCAAGACCGTGGATCTCGACGTTGCTCGCCGGCTCGAGCTTCCGCCGGGCTCGATCGTGGTGTTCGATCGCAGATACAACGACTACCTGTACAACAGCCGCTATGAAGTGGTCGAGAGCAGGCCAGTCCGCGGCGAAGGAGTTCTCCGGGACGAGATCATCACGCTCACCACCCATCATGCCGAGGTAGACCAAAAGCCGGTCCGCCGCAGGATCGAGTTCGTCGATCCCGAGGGGAAAAGAGTACGTCTTCCTCACCAATCGCCTGGATCTGGCTGCTGCCACCATCGCCGAGATCTACCGGCAGCGCTGGCAGATCGAGTCGTTCTTCAAGGCCATCAAGCAGAACCTGCGCATCAAGACTTTCGTCGGCACATCCGAGAACGCGCTGCACCTTCAGATCTGGACCTCTCTGATCGCCATCCTCATGCTCCGCTTCCTGCAGCTTCGCTCGCGCTGGGGTTGGTCCCTGTCCAACCTGGTGGCTATGATCCGTCTCAACCTCTTTACCTACCGTGACCTGCACAAGTGGCTCGATGATCCGTTCACGCCTCCCGATGTCGGCCCCACAGACCTCCAGCTCTCACTCGCTGTTTGAGACAGCATCCAAGGGTGTCGTTCTCGTTTCGCGCTGTTAAGCCACGTAAATCGCTGATCTGCCGGCTCTCTCGGTCGCCCGCCTCACTTGTTTTGGACAGCAGTGATCCATGATAGTGGGTTGGGGGCGGTGACTGTCGCCGCCCTACACGGTCACTTTGGTACACGCACCAGACCGCAGCCGACGTCGCGTGCTGTGTATTCGGGAATGGGATCTACGTCGGCCGTGAGCTGCTCGATGAGTTTCTGTCCCTTGTACCCATACTGTGAATACAATAGCGCGGCGACGCCGGCGACATGCGGCGCCGCTTGGCTCGTTCCGCTCAGGCGGCGATAACCCTTTCCGTCGGTGCTGTTGAAGGATGTAAGAAAGGATGAGAAGACTCCGACTCCAGGCGCGGCAAGGGTCGGCATGCGCTGACAAGACACGCCCCCCGAAGACGCGCGAGAAGGTCTGAATTTTTCGTCCTGTCGAGTGACCGCTGCCACTGCCACGATGGCGGGGCAATCGGCGGGGTGAACGATCGGGCCGACGTAGCCGTATTGACGGTCGCTTTCATTACCGGCGGCTGCGACGATGATGGTGTCGAACGCGCACAACACTTCGGCGACGATCTGGAAAATGACCGAGTATTTTGGGCGTGGACGATCGCCTACGGACATCGAAATCACGTGCGCTCCCAGATAATTCGCCCACACCATTCCCTTAAGCAAATTCCAGTCGCTGCACTGACCGCCATCGAAGATGTTGCCGATCAAGAGTGTGGCATCGGGCGCGACGCCATAACGCGGAACGTCCTTGCTGTGGGTGCGACCAGCGATGGTCCCTGCACAATGAGTACCGTGCCCGGTCGAATCGTAAGCGCTCTTGTCGTAGAATAGTCCGATATTAGTAGGTGGAATGCGCCCGCAGAAGTCCGGGTGATCGAACGCCAGGCCCGTGTCAAGCACGGCTACGATCGCACCTTCGCCGGTCGACCGCGTGCTATTGCTGATGCCGATCGCGTCTAGACCCCATGTCATTGTTTCTGAAGGCGATGTTACGAGCGACGTGTCTTTGTCGGGCGGAATGCGATAGAGCCGCCGGTCCAGCTCAACGACGTAATTCTCTCTGAACTCGGCTCCGAGGGAAGCGGATAGCCTCGCCTCAAGGAGGTATTTCTCAGCACGTGTTCGAATGATGATTCGGCCGTCGGGGAGAATGATGGTGTTCTCGTCTGGAAATGGCGGGATATCCGGAGACACATGCTGTCGCAGCAGGTCGTGATTGTAGTCGGGTTGGCGCGTGAGAATCAGAGAATATCCGGTTTCGTCGCTGTGGCTCCCGGGCGCTTCATCAGACATGACGGCTCTCCTCAAGAGTAGGACAGTCGCAGATCGCTTATTTCCTTCGCAACCCCTCATCATCCTCCAATTTCAAACCCTCCTCCCCGTCGAGGGCGTTCCACGCCCCGCCACCTGTTCGGCGTCGTGCTGCTGATCGGCGACCCGTCGGCGGGGTGATCCGGACAGACCCCAACGTCTACGGCTTGTCTCGCTTGAGCCGCTCGCGAGCCGATGCACGCCGGGACAGCGGGTTCATCGGTTGCCAGCAGAAACGAAAACGCCGCCAAATGGCGGCGAAGGAGCGTTGACTTTTGGCGGGGCCGACGGGGCTCGAACCCGCGACCTCCGGCGTGACAGGCCGGCGTTCTAACCAACTGAACTACGACCCCGCGTCGTAGGAATTCTTGCTAACCCTCTCGGGGGGAACTGCATTCCCCGAGGAGGGGCGCATCGTAAACGGCGGCTTCGGGGGTGTCAAGCGCGGTCAGCGGAGGTCGCTCGCGGCGATGGGATGGTGCAGCGGGCGAGGAAGCGGTCTGCCGCGTGGGTTTTGATCGTTACGGCGCCAGCGGCGTGGATGCGGCGGGTGACGAAGGCGAGGCCGCGGCCGAGGCGGGCCGGGGGGTGGCGGTGGCGGCGTCGTTCCAGATGGTGAGGCTGAGGGTGCGGCGCCAGCGGCGGAGGGAGAGGCCGACGGTGGTGGCCTGGTCGAGCGGGCGATGCCGTGTTTTGAAGACGTTTTCGACGAGGGACTGGAGGACGAGGCGGGCGATGGTGTCGACGTCCCATTCTTCGACGTGGAGACGGCGACGTAGTCGGGAGACGAGGTCGATCTCTTGGCCGATGGTCCAGTATTGCTCTCCCGTGATGCAGGACGGACGACCCCTTATGGGGGATGTTACGACTCGAACACCTCGGCCTCCCTCAGCGGTGTTCCGGCCGCGTCTTTCGCCGAGAGGGAGGGGGTGGGGGTGGCGATGCGCCAGTCGATGCCCAGCTCCGGGTCGTTCCAGAGGATGGTGCGGTCGCTGGGTTGGTGCCAGGGGGTGGTGCATTTGTAGAGGACTTCGGCTTCTTCGGTGAGGACGGAGAAGCCGTGCGCGAATTGGGGGGGGACCCAGAGCAGGTGGCGGTTTTCGGCGGTCAGTTCGGCGGAGGTCCATTGGCCGAAGGTGGGGGAGGCGCGGCGGATGTCGACGGCGACGTCGAGGATGGCGCCGCGGGTGCAGCGGACGAGCTTTCCCTGCGGTTGTTCGAGCTGGTAGTGGAGGCCGCGGATGACGCCTTTCGTCGAATAGGAGTGGTTGTCCTGGGCGAAGGTGTCGGGGAGGCCGCGGGCGCGGAAGGCATCCGCGTTGAAGACCTCCATGAACCAGCCGCGGTCGTCGCCGAAGATTTTCGGCTCGAGGAGCAGGACGCCGGGGAGCGACGTCTCGCTAATCTTCATCAAGCTCACCCTCGACGTCCGCGAGCTCCACGTCCGGCGCTTTGGGCCAGATGACCGAGGCGACGACCGCTACGGTGAGGAGGCCGGCGATGACGGCCAGTGAGGCGAGGATGGGGACGTGAAACCAGTCCGCGATGACCATCTTGACGCCGACGAACAGCAGCACGAGCGCCAGGCCGTATTTGAGGAAGTGGAATTTGTCGATGACGCCGGCGAGGAGGAAGTACATGGCCCGCAGGCCGAGGATGGCGAAGATGTTGGAGGTGTAGACGATGAAGGGGTCGGTGGTGATGGCGAAGATGGCCGGGATGGAGTCGACGGCGAAGACGACGTCGGTGGCTTCGATGGCGATCAGCACCAGCAGTAGCGGCGTGGCGTAGCGGCGGCCGTCCTTGATGATGGTGAAGGCTTTGCCGTGGTACTCCGGGGTGGCCGGCATGAGGCGCCGGGCGAATTTGTAGAGAGGGTTTTTCTCGGGATGCGGCTCGGCGTCGCCTTCGGCCATCAGTTTGAAGCCGGTGAAGATGAGGATGGCGCCGAAGAGGTACATGATCCAGTGGAACCGCGCCACGAGCGCCGCGCCGAGGCCGATGAAGATCGCGCGCATGACGATGGCGCCGATCACGCCCCAGAAGAGGACGCGGTGCTGGTACATCTTCGGGACGACGAACGAGGCGAAGAGGACGACGAAGACGAAGATGTTGTCGACCGACAACGCCTTCTCGATCAGGTAGCCGGTGAGGAACTCGAGGGCCTTCTGTTTGCCGAACTGGTGGTAGATCCACCAGTTGAACACCATCGAGAGGGCGACCCAGACGATGCTCCAGGTGAGCGCTTCCCTGAAGTGGACCTCGTGGACTTTCCGGTTGAAGACGCCGAGGTCGAGGGCCAGCATCCCCAGCACGAAGACGCTGAAGATGATCCAGAGCTGTGGTGAGGCGATGGTTTCCATCAGGCGGCGTATCTTACTAACGAATCTCCCCGCCGCTCATTCATAGAATGGATAGATTGTTTCTTGGATATTCATTGACTTACTCTATGCCCGATGGAGTGGCTGAACTACCACCACCTCCTCTATTTCTGGGTCGTGGCGCGCGAGGGGAGCATTGCCAGCGCGACGCGGAAGCTGAATCTGACGCAGCCGACGATCAGCGCGCAGTTGCGCCAGCTCGAGGATTCGCTCGGGGAGAAGCTGTTCGAGAAGTCGGGCCGCGGACTCGTGCTCACCGAAGCCGGGACGGTGGCGCTCCGGTACGCGGACGAGATCTTCGCCCTCGGCCGGGAGCTGCGCGACACGCTCCGCGACCGTCCGACCGGGAAGCCGCTGCGAGTGACCATCGGCATCGCGGACGTCGTCCCGAAGATCGTCGCCTGGCGGATGCTCAGCCCCGCCTTCGCCGCGGCGGCGGAGATCGAGATGGTCTGCCGCGAGGCTTCGTCGGAGATCCTGCTCGGGCTGCTCGGCCAGCATGAGGTCGACCTGGTGGTGACCGACGCGCCTGCCTCGGGGAAGACGCTGCGGGCATACAACCATCTTCTCGGCGAGAGCGGGACGACGTTCTTCGCCGCCCCGGCGCTGGCGAATTCTGTGAAGAAGCAGTTCCCGCAATCGCTCGACGGCGCCCCGCTGCTCCTGCCGGGCGAGGGGACGCAGCTCCGGCGCGGGCTGGAGCTGTGGCTGGACGCGACCGGCATCGCGCCGCGGCGCGTCGGCATCTTCGACGACCTCGCGCTGATGACCGCATTCGGCAGCGCCGGCACCGGCATCTTTCCCGCGCCGACGGCGATCGAGCGGGAGACCGAGCAGCAGTACGGGGTGAAGGTGGTCGGACGTTTGCCCGAAGTGAAAGAGCGCTTCTACGCCGTCTCCGGAGAGCGCAAAATCAAGAATCCGATTGTCAGTGCCATCACGAGCGCGGCTCGCCGCGAGGTCTTCGAAGGAGGTTCCGCATGATCGAGCCGGGTGAGGCAGGCGTTCCCATCATGGGCGACAGAAGGCCGCAGTGGCGCCTGACCGGCGTCGTCTTTTTCGGGATGCTGGCGGTGCTGTTGCTGTACGCGGCATTCAAGATCATCTGGCCGTTCATGACCGCGATCCTCCTTGGCGCGATCCTGGTCATCCTCACGTTCGGTCTCTTCCGCCGGGTGCGGATGACGACCAAGGGGAGCTCGAACCGGGCGGCGATCGTGATGCTGCTGCTGATCACGTTCGTGGTGGTCATCCCGGCGTTGATCCTCGGCGCGCTGCTGGTGCAGCAGGCGAACGTGGTCATCGACAAACTGCAATCGGGCGAGGCGCAGGCGATGGTGAAGCGGATCGACGTGACCCGGCACCTGTCGTTCATCAAGCGGGTGGCTCCGAACTTCGACCCCGCCACGCTGAGTCCGGACCGTATCCTCCTGCCGGCCATGCGCCAGGCGCCGGGCTGGGTGGCGCGCCACGGCGGCGCGATGCTCGGCGGTCTCGCCGGGGCGCTGCTCGGCTTCGCGCTGGCGCTGCTGTCGATGTTCTTCTTCTATGTGGAAGGGGAGTCGATCGTGCGGCAGCTCGAGCTTCTCTCGCCGCTGCCGCCAAGCTACAACGAGGAGTTCCGGACGAAGTTCCGGGACGTGATCGAGGCGACGTTCCGCGGACAGCTTTTCACGGGCCTCGCGCAGGGGGTGATGACCGGCGTCGGCCTGGCGATCGCGGACGTGCCCGGGGCGGCGTTCTGGGGCGCGGTGGCGGCGCTGTTGTCGCTGATTCCGATGGTCGGCGCGGCCGCGGTCTGGGTACCGGCGGCGATCTATCTGGTGATCTCGGCGTCGATGGGAGCGCGGCCGTGGTGGCAGGCGATCTTCATGATCCTGTGGGGCGTGCTGCCGGTGTCGCTGGTCGACAACATCGTCCGTCCATGGGCGATGGCGGGGAAGGCGCAGCTCCCCGCAATTCCGCTGCTGATCGCAGTCCTCGGCGGAATGCAGGCGTTCGGCATTGTCGGGCTGGTGATCGGGCCGCTGGTGTTCTCGCTGCTGATGTCGATCATCGACATCTATAAGAAGTCGTTCTCGATGGTGGATGCCGGCCAGACCGTTTCGTCGCCGTGATTTAGGGTTGATCTGCCAAGGTGTTCGCGAGCCGGGAGCGAGGCGCCTGGATGTTGTCGGTTATCGGTTGTCTGGCAGTCCTCGGCTTCGGGCCGTGGTCCGCGAGTGCCGTCCGGGCGACAAATGGCAGACAACTGACAACTGACAACATCGAAGCCGCAAAGAAACGCGCTCGCGAAGCGCGATGTGACCAATGGCACGTTCGTTGGAACGACGTGTTTTTCATGCTCTCCCCGGACGACCTGACCTTTCGCCGCGACGAGCTCAGCGCCGTGCTGAAGCTCAGCCCTGCCGTCATCAACGCCCTCGTCGCCACGGGCGCACTCACGACACGGAGACGGGAAGGGATGGATGCGATTGCCGCCGCGGAAATCGAACGTCTCTTCCGCGATTCGCTTCTTCGCCTGTATCAGGCACAGGCAGAACGGGCGGTGCGGGCGAAGGCGGTGGCCGAGCCGGAGGTGGAGTTCGACCTGGATGGGCCGGTCGCACCGATCACGGCCGAGGTGGAGCCGGCAGCGGCTCAGCTCGCGGAGATGGCGGAGGCTGACGAGATGCCCGTCATCACCCGCACCTCGGACGAACATCTCATGACTCGCGAAGAGCTCAGCGCCGATCTGCGTCTCGGCGCCCGTTACATTCCGCGCCGCCAGATCGGCGGCATGTTCCGCAACGTGAAGTTCACGGTCGTGCAGCTCTCGAACGAAGGGCTCCGCATCAAGCACGCCGAGAAGCTGAATCCCGGGGACGAGGCGCGGCTGAGCTTCGCCATCCAGAACCCGCCGCAGTCGTTCGTGATGAAGGCTCGTGTGGTCTGGACCAGCATCGCCCAGCGCGGCGACGAGCCGTCATTTTACGTCAGCGGCATCAGCGTCATCGGCAATACCGACCACCTCGCCAAGGCCGCCGACCTGCTGAGGAAATCGCGCGACCTGCAGCTCGACGAGAAGGACACGCGCCGGCGCCTGCCGATGAACATGCCGAGGCCGGTCAGCGGCCTGCCGGACGACGATGTGGTGGCGATCATCCAGGCGGTGCGCAAATTCGCGTCCGATCCCGCCGAGGCGACGCGATGGTACACACGGGCACGGTTCTCGGTGACGGATGAGGACGTCCGGCGCGACGCCCCGCGTGGAGCGCGCGACCGGGACGAGATCGTCGGCATCTGGGAGTACCTGCAGCGCCGCATCGACCTCAAGGCGGTCGCCGGGGTGGTCCAGTGGATCCGCAGGTCGAGCGCCGCGGCGGTGTGAAGGGCCTGGAGCTATCCTCCGTCGCTCGTTGACGATAGCCCTCTTTAAGGGCATCAAAAAAAGTCGGATGTTGGCAGATTTATTGTAGTTAGAAGTAGTCGATGGGTGCGGTGGTATCACGTGTCTTGATCGCCGATAGCGACCTGAGCCTGCGACAGCAGCTCTACAGCGCGCTGTTGAGTCAGGACATCTACTCGGACTGTGTCGGCACGACTACCGATGCCCTGACGAAGCTCGGCGAGGAAGAGTACGGGGTGGTGCTCCTCGACCTGACGATGCCGTCCGGCGATCTCGACGAGGTCATCGCCCGCATCGCGACCTTCCCGCTCGTGCGGAGGCCGGTGGTGCTCGTCCTGGCCGCCAACCCCCTCGCCGCCCGTTCCCTCGACGTCGAGATCGTGCAGATCGTGCTCCGCCGGCCGGTGTACCTGAGCCAGCTCGTCGACGTGATCCGCAACTGCGTCCGGAGCACGGTCCTGCGCCGCCACGTCGAGGTCCCGGAAAAGCCGAGCGACAGCGGCGATCACGCGATGTCGTGACCGGCGGCGCGGAGGATCTCCACCCCGCGCCCGAAGACCTCTTCTTTCAGCAGCAGATAGTCAGTGTCGAACGTTGCCAGCAGGAAGACGCTGATGCGCGCCTCTGCCAGCGGAGCGACGAGCGCGGCCGCGACTCCGGTCAGCTCGAAGGGAATCGGTCCCTCGACCTTCAGCGCCCGCCAGCCGCGCTCCGCGCGCACGTCTTCCGGTACGGCGGCGTCGTCGCAGAGGATGGAAAGCTCGTCCGGGGTCCGGGTGACCGAGGTGAACGCACCGCGCACCCAGGAAGGGACTTCGGCGCCTGGATCGAGCCGGCAGACGGCGATGCGGTCGGGGAGGATGGAGATTCGAAGCCGCATCACTTTGTTTTGGCGACGAGACGTTCGATCGTCTCGAGCAGTTCCTCGGGCTGAAACGGCTTGCGGACGACACCGAAGATCTCCTTGTCGACTCCCTTCAGCACCGACTCGGGCGACGCCGTGACGAGCACCACCCGCTGGATCAGCTTCGGATTCTTCTCGCGAAGATGGCGGATGACCGTGAGTCCCCCCTCGGTCGGTGTCATGACGTCGAGCAGCAGCCCGTCGTACTCCTCGCGGCCGATCTTCTCGATCGCCTGAGCCCCGACGGCCACGATATCGACGCGGTACCCCGCCTTCCGCAGGATCGCCCCGATCAGTTTCTGCATCGAGGTGTCGTCGTCGAGCAAGAGCAAACGCGCTTTCCGCTTGAGAAACATCCGGCGGGAGTCTATCGCGTGTGGGGGTGCAACGTACCGGAGCTAGGGATGACCCCACGCCAGCCTGTCATCCTGAGCCACAGGATCGATCCCCTGAACGGTAAACATGGCGGCGAAGGACCTGGGTGGGTGGGGGCACGCAGCGCTCCCCCTCCCACCCAGGTCCCTCGCCGCCATGCTCTCGCTTCGGCGCGCGGTTCGTGCGGCTCGGGATGACAGGAAGTTGGTGCGGGGTGAGGGTTTCGAACCCCCGACCCTCTCGGTGTAAGCGAGATGCTCTACCGCTGAGCTAACCCCGCACTCGGGCTTGCGCGAACGCAACGTTAACACGAGGACGCTGCTGAGTAACCGCTCTGCTCTGTCGCCCGCTTCGCGCGCTCACCTGATGAACCTACCGCGATACCCGCCCTGAAGGGCGGGCCTACAGATCTTTAGCCGCCTCCGGCGGCTGCATCGCGCTCGGTCCGGGGAGTCTCCTTACGGCTACAATCCACGGCGGTCCCCCCTCGATGAAGACGAAGCCGCTGGTGTTGTTGTGTTGGGTCCAGGTTGCCGTTGCGGCGGTGCTCGTGCTGCTGAGTTTTTACAGCCAGGTCACGCGTCCGTGGTCGGGGTTCGACTATTCGCGGGCGACGGGGATCGTGACGGACGTCGTGGCCGGGAGTCCGGCGGAGCGGGCGGGGCTGCGTGAGGGCGACCGGATCGTGACGTACAACGGCCATCGCACCGGCCGTGACGTCGGGCCGACGTTCTTTGCCCGCGCAGGTACGCCGATTCCGGTCGTGGTCGAGCGCGGCGGCGTTTCGCGCACGTTGTCGGTCCTGCCGATCGCGCAGGAGGCGATGCGGCAGGATCATCTCGGCCGCGGGGGACGGCTGGCGCTGCTCGCCGTCAACTCCTACCTCACCTTTCCGTTGCACGTCTGGATGCTCGGGATGGCGGCGCTGCTGCTGGTGGCGCGGCCGGGGAATAAGGACGCGCGGCTGGCGGCGCTGTCGCTGGCGTACTGGGCGGGCTCGGCGTTCTTCTTCCGCTCGGCCGGTTTCGGCGCGATCCTGCAAGCGATCCCGCAGCCTCTGCGAGCGCCGCTGTTCTGTCTCGACGCGCTCTATGTCGCCGGCTTCTTCGCCATCACCCTGCATTTCGCGCTGACGTTCCCGAGCGAGCGGGGAGGGGTGCGGCGGCGGTGGGAGTGGGTGCCGTATCTGGTCGCGGCGCCGATCTTCATCGAGACGCTGGCGCATGGGATGCGGCGGCTGAACGGCGACGTCCGGCCCGCGCAACTGCCGTGGGGAGACGCGTACTCGACGATCGGCTCGGCGATGCTGCTCGGCGCGCTGGTGACGCTGGCCATCCGCTTCATGCGGACCAAAGACGTCAACGCCCGGCGCCGGCAGAAGCTGATCTTCCTGGCGCTGCTCCCCGCCACGGCGACGTTCGTGATCGGCTTCTTCGGCACGCTCTTTCAGCTCGGACACGAATTCGATGCCGCGGTGCGGCTGCTGCACATGCCGGCGACGGTGCTCGGCTCGGGGATCTTCGCCTATGCGGTCATCCGCCACCGGATGTTCAACGTCCGGGTGCTGGTGCGGCGGAGTCTCCAGTACGCTTTCGCGCGGAACACGCTGCTGGCGCTGATGTCGCTGCCGGTGATCGGGCTGGCGCTTTTTCTCTACGCAAACCGCAACGCCTCGCTGGCGACGCTGCTCACCGGCACGCCGGCCGTGTACGTGCTGGTGATCCTGCCGCTGGTTCTGGTGATCCGGTACCGCAAGGCGCTTCTGGAGGCGCTCGACCGCCGCTTTTTCCGCGAGCAGTACGACGCCCGCCGGCTGCTGCTGAACGTCGTGTCGATCATCCGAGGGGGCTCGGACATGCTCGGGTTGTCGCGGGCGGCGCTCGACGAGATCGACCGTGCGCTGCATCCGAAGCATCTCTCGCTCTGGCAGCTCGACCCCGACGGCGCGGCCCTGCATCGCGGCTTCTGGCGCAACGAGGAAGAGATCGGGGAGGCGAGTCCGCTGCCCGCTGCCGGCACGCTCTCCACGCTCCTCTCCGCGAGCGAGGAGCCGCTCGACGTCCAGAGCCGTCACACGCGGGCCGTCCTGCAACGGCTGCCGGAAGCGGAGCGCGACTGGCTGCGCAGCGCGGCGGCGCACCTGATCGTGCCGCTGCTGATCGACCAGCGGCTGGTCGGTATGATGGTCCTCGGCGAGCGGAAATCGGAGGAGCCGTACAGCTCCGAGGACCGCAAGCTGCTGCGGATGCTCGGCGCGCAGCTCGCTCTCACCCTCGACTACCCGCGGCTCAGGCAGTCGCCGTCGCTGGTCTGGACGCCGTCGGCGTCGGTCGCGCCGATTCACCTCTATCTGAGCGACGTGCTGCAGCTCTGCCCGCGCTGCGGACGCTGTTACGCGCCGGACGAGTCGCAGTGCGAGACGGACGATCAGGCCCTCGTCCCGGAGTCGGGTGTGCCGCGGATCATCGAGGACAAGTACGTGGTCACGCGTCTGCTCGGGCGCGGCGGCATGGGCTCGGTGTATCTGGCGACGCAGAAGCGGCTGAACCGGCCGGTGGCGATCAAGGTTCTGCTGGCGCACCTCGTCGGCAGCTCGTCGATGCGCTCGCGTTTCGAGCGGGAGGCGCGGATCGTGGCCGGGCTCCGCCATCCGGCGATCGTGACGATCCACGATTTCGGGGTGCTCCCCTCGGGGCACGCCTATCTGGTGATGGAGTATCTCGACGGCGACACGCTCCGGAAGACGATCCTCTCCGGGCCGCAGCCGTGCGAGCGCGCGCTGCCGCTGATCGTGCCGGTGGGGGAGGCGATCGACGCCGCCCATCGGGCGGGGGTGATCCATCGCGACCTGAAGCCGGAGAACATCATGCTGGTGCACGAGCAGCCGTCGCAGGTGACGCCGCGCGTGCTCGACTTCGGGCTCGCCAAGATGACCGGACCGATCGGCGAGAACGACGCCACGCTGGTCCAGTCGGGACATAGCGCGGGGGTGGTCGGGACGCTCATGTACATGGCCCCCGAGGTACTGAGCGGACATGTCGCAGACGCGCGCTCCGACCAGTACAGCCTCGCCCTGATCGCCTACGAGCTCCTCGTGGGAGTGCACCCACTCGGTATGGCCACCGACCTCGCTTCGGTCGTGCGCGGACACACCGAGGTGCCGGTGATCCCGATCCGGGACCAAGTGGAGTCGGTGCCGCGGCACGTGGACGAAGCGATCGGACGGGCGTTGTCGAAGAAGCCGGCGGAGCGGTTCGAGAGTGTGGGGGAGTTTGTGGCGGCGCTGAGTGTCAGATAGCCGGGCCGATAGGTTCTATCAAGGAAGCTCGTCAGACGATCATCACCGGCACATTGGCGTGCCGGATGAGGTCGATCTTCCGTTTGCTCGGCTCGGCGGTGGCATTGAGGAAGATGGCGTCGGCGTCGACTTTGCCGGTGTAGCGGATGATCTCTTCTTCGGGGTTCTTACCGCGGATGATGGAGGTCTTTGCGCCGGGGACGCTGGCCGAGACTTCGCGCTGGAGGGTTTCGGCGCGGGCGCGGTCTTCGTCTTCGCAGACGGTGACGAGGTGGATCTCCGTCGATACCCTCGCGGCCAGCTCGAGGGCGCGGTGGGAGGTCTGCTGGAGGTGGATCGGGACGACTACGCGGTTCATGCCGGTGGGGCGGTTGCGGATGCCGTAACGGATGGCCAGCACCGGTGCCGGCGGGTCTTTCAGCACGGCCAGGGTGGTCGACCCGACGAACAGGTGCGAGACGTGGTGCCGGGCATGGGTGGCGATGACGATCAGGTCCGCCCCTTCGGATTTCGCGGTCTCGCAGATCTCTTTGCCGGTGTTCGGGCCCTGGCGGACGATCAGCCGGGTGGCCACCGAGGCGTTCACGCGGCGGATGCGGTCACGCAGCCGCTCCAGCTCCTGCTGCTCGGCGTACTCGTAGAGCGACGGATCGGCAGGGAAGCGGAGCTCGTCGGGATGCGAGGGCCAGGTGCGGCGCACGTGCAGAATCAGGATCTCCGCCCCGCTCTTCCCGGCGATGCGCACGGCATCGTCGAACACCCACTCGGATGCGGTGGAGAAGTCGGTGGGAATCAGGATGCGACTGAACACGGCAGTAAGAAGAATTGAAAATTAGAAATTGAAAATTGAAAATGACAGGCAGCTCCGTGCCCGTTTTTCAATTTTCAATTTTCAATTTTCAATTCTACCGGGCCACAGGCTCTACCGGTGCAGCATTCGCAGGCGGCGCTCCATTCGCAGCCGTTGCCACAGGCGCCGCCACGGCTGGCGGACGTTCGGTGACGATGTAGCGGATGACCGTCTTCGGTTCGGCTTCGGTCTCGGCAATCTGCAGCATGACCTGCTTCCCGTTCACGTCGAGCGTTTTCGTGGGGAAGAACGGGTCCTGCATGGCCTGGTTGAGCTGGACCTCCAGTGTCCGCCAATCCTTCCGCGACGGCGGGTAGGTGTTCTGAGCCGGGAAGCCGCGGAACTGGGCGAGGTAGGTGGTGTAATAGTGGTAGACCTGCGGGAACGAGTCGTCGGTGGCGAGGGTGTAGACCTGGGCGCCGGCTCCGTAGCGGCCGCGGATCATCACTTCGTCGCGGCGGGTCATGTCGTCACGGTACTCCGCCCCCTGATAGACCGGGATGGCGGGGTTGATTCCTTCGAGCAGCTTTGCGGCGTCCACCTGCCGCTGCTGTTCGGCCGCCGCCTGTGCCGACGGCGTCGGCTCGTCTGCCGCCTTCGACTCCGTGCCGCCGGTGCAGCCTGTGGTCAGCAGAGGCAGGGTCAGGAGTGTGCCGAGAAGAAAGGTCGCGATCGGTACGCCGGCTCTTTTTTGAGTGGCCATCAACCGTCGATAGAGCAATGGGTATGCCGTTCGTTAGTTATTACGCGCCTGTTCGACAGCCGACCGCTGCCGTTTGGCGTCCGCGCGGAGGCGTTCGAGCGCCGTCTCGCCGCCGTACTTGCCGACCAGCCGCTCGTCGTAGAGGTCGGAGATGCTGGCCACGCTGTCGAGCGAGGCGATGAGCTGCTCGGGCGGGAGGCGCCGGCCGAGGAAGGAGTGCGAGTAGAAAATGTCGCCGCCGACCATGCTGAAGGCGCCGAGGGGGACGTCGAAATTGAGCTGCAGCAGCTCGGCCATCAGCTCGAAGGAGGGCTCCACGCCCTGGACACAGAAGGCGAGGACCTCGATCACGGCGTCGTCTTCCTCGTACGCGTCGATCGAGATTTCCAGCACGGTCGAGCCGTACTTCAGGTAGAAGTCGCAGTGGTCGGCGTCGTCGAAGTGCTCGTCGACCAACTCGTCGAGATAGGACTTGACCTGACGGTAGACCTCCTCCTGGCACTGGGTGTGGAACTCTTTGGTGGCTCGGGCCATGGCGGCGATTATAGCCACAACGATGACGAACGAACGTACGAACAGGACACTCACGCTGAAGCGCGGCAAGGAGCGTGTCGTCGCGAACAGACACCCGTGGATTTTCGCGGGGGCGATTCACTCCGAACGGGGTCCGGAAGACGCGCCCTTCGCCGATCTGGTGGACGGAGAGGGGAAGCGGGTCGCGGCCGGTTTCTACTCGCGGCACTCCCAGATCCGCCTCCGGGCGCTGACGTTCGCCGAGGAAGAGCTGACGACGGACTTGATCGCCTCCCGCATCGCCGCCTCGGTGGCGCGGCGCCGGACGATCTTCGACGAGACCACGAATGCCGCCCGGGTCGTTCACGCCGAGGGCGATGAACTGAGCAGCATCATCGTCGACCGCTACGCCGATCTACTGGTGGTGGAGATCGCCAACCGGGGAGCTGAGCAACTGAAGCCGCTGATCGTCGAGACGCTGCAGCGCGAGCTGGCGCCCAGGGCGATCTTCTTCAAGAACGACCTGCCGGCGCGCAAGCTGGAAGGGCTGAGCACCGAGGACGAGCGGATCGGGGAGGGCGCCGCCACGGCCGAGATCCTCGAATCCGGACTGCGCTTCCGGGTCGACCCGCCCGAGGGACAGAAGACTGGCTTCTTCCTCGACCAGCGCGAAAACCGGCGCATGACCCGCACGCTCGCGGAGGGGAAGCGCGTCCTCAACCTCTTCTCTTACACCGGCGCCTTCGGCATCTACGCCGCGGCGGGGGGCGCGTCGGCGGTGACGAACGTCGACATCTCCGCGCGGGCGATCGAGCGGGCGCGCGAGAACCACGCCCTCAACGGCTCCGAGGCCGAATACACGGTCGCCGACGTCTTCCAGTACGTCCGCCAGCGCCGCGAACGCTACGACCTCCTGATCTGTGACCCTCCGGCCTTCGCCAAGAGCCGCAACGAAGTCGACCGCGCCGCCCGCGGCTACAAGGACGTGAACCTCCACGCCATGCGGATGATCGAGCCGGGCGGGAAGATGCTGACGTTCTCGTGCTCGGGACACGTGTCGCTCGATTTGTTCCAGAAGGTGATCTTCGCGGCGGCGCTGGATGCGGGGAGAAGGGTGTCCATCGTGCGGAGGCTTACGGCGGGGCCGGATCATCCGGTGAGCTTGTATTGTCCGGAAGGCGAGTATCTGAAGGGGTTTTTGCTGGAAGTGCACTGACTGCGAAGGGCCGAGGGCCGAGGGAGAACCACAGGCCCTCGGCCCTTGGCCCTTGGCCCTTGGGCCTTGGGCCTCCTCTCTGTTCTATCATCGAGGGCACCATGTCCACGGTCTCGAACGTTCCGCTGCCGGTGAGCGCCCGTCCGGCGCGCGAGATTACGGTTTCTTACCTCGGGGAACTGCTCTTCAACGCCGGGTTCATCGACGAGCGGCAGCGCTCGGACGTCGACGCGGCGGACCGGCAGTTCAAGCTGCAGCAGCGCAGCTCGAAGATGCGCTCGGAGGAGGAGACCAGCCCGTTCCGCGTCCTGGCGGGGATGAATCTCACCGACGCCAGCGGCAGCGGGACGCGCATCGACGATTTTCTCCTGGCCCGGCTGATCGCCGAGGACGCGCACATGCCGTTCTTCAAGATCGACGCGCTCAAGCTGGACGTGCAGATGATCGAGTCGCGCATCTCGCGGCCGTTCGCGCGCAAGCACAAGATGATTCCGGTCGCGGTCAAGGACGGGAAGCTGGTCGTGGCAGTGGTGAATCCGTTCGACCGGATCGCCATCGACACCTACCGTCCGATGGCGAAGCAGGACCTCGATCTCGTGGTCTCCGCCGAGACCGACGTGATGGGGGTCATCAACGAGCAGTACGGGTTCCGCGCCTCGGTGACGAAGGCGGAGCGCGACCTGTCGAAGGGCGCGATCGATCTCGGCAATCTCGAGCAGTACATCAAGCTGAAGTCGGGCACGGAGATCGAGACCAGCGATGCGCACATCGTCAACGCGGTCGATTTCCTGCTCCAGCATGCGTACGACTCGCGGGCCTCGGACATTCACATCGAGCCGAAGCGCGAGGCGGCGACGATCCGCTTCCGTATCGACGGCGTGCTGCACGAGATCCAGCGGGTGCCGAAGCTGGTCAACATGGCCATCACCTCGCGTCTCAAGACGATGTGCCGGATGGACATCGCGGAGAAGCGCCGGCCGCAGGACGGGCGCATCAAGACGGAGCACAACGGGCAGGAGATCGAGCTGCGCGTTTCGACGCTCCCGACGGCGTTCGGCGAGAAGGTGGTCATGCGCATCTTCGACCCCGAGGTGATGCTCCGCGAGCTGGCGGGCCTCGGGTTTTACGAAGACGAGATGAAGACGTTCGGCGACTGGATCAAGCGGCCGCACGGCATCATCCTCGTGACCGGCCCGACCGGCTCCGGTAAGACGGTCACGCTCTACTCGGCCCTCAAGAGCCTGGCCTCGCCGGAGATCAACATCACCACGATCGAAGACCCGATCGAGATGGTGCACGACGAGTTCAACCAGACCTCGGTGCAGAACAAGATCGGGATCACGTTCGCCTCGGCGCTGCGGACGATCCTCCGCCAGGACCCCGACATCATCATGGTCGGCGAGATCCGCGACGCGGAGACGGCCCAGAACGCGGTGCAGGCGGCGCTGACCGGACATCTGGTGTTCTCGACGCTGCACACGAACGACGCTGCGACTTCGATCACCCGCCTGGTCGATCTCGGCATCCAGCCGTTCCTGATCTCCTCGTCCCTGATCGGGGCGATGGCGCAGCGGCTGGTGCGCCGCATCTGCGACGACTGCAAGACGAACCGGCCGCTCAGCCTCGAGGAGGCGGCCATGCTGAACCTGCAGGCGCCGGCCGGGAAGCGGATCATCGTGAAGGAAGGGGCGGGCTGCATCCGCTGCCGCAACACCGGCTACTTCGGCCGCACCGGCATCTTCGAGATCCTCCCGGTCGACAACTCGATCCGCGACCTGATCGACCGAGGGGAAGACTTCCTGAAGATCAAAGACATGGCCATCAAGCGCGGCATGCGCACGCTCCGGCAGAGCGCCCTGCGCAAGCTGGCCGAGGGGATCACCAGCTTCGAAGAGGTGGTGCGGGTGACGGGGATTTAGGGGACCGGCCGGTCGAAGACCGGCGATCCGATGGAGTTACCATGCAATGACCTCATGAGTCCTTTCCCGCGGCTGGCTCTCCTCTCCCTCATCCTCACTTTTCCAGCTTTCGCGGAGCCGATGCCCTGGCACACCGTTCCGGCGACGGCGGCCGCGGTGGCGGGGGCGCAACAGAAGATCCTCCTCGTGCATTACCGCTCGGCGTGCGAGAAGTGCAATGCGGAGCTGGAGGGGTTGCTCGAACAGGCGGCGAAGGACGAGGTTTTCACGACCGCTCTCGATTCGTTCCTGCCGTTGCGGATCACGGATGGGAAAGCGCCGGCGCATCCGATCGCGGACGAGCTGTCGAAGCGCTACAAGGGACCGTTGATCGCGTTGTACGACGCGGCGAACGTGCTGCTGGCCGTGGTCGACAAGCCGCGATCGCTGGACGTGATCACCGAGGAGATGTTGCGGGTGCGGGCAGTACGGACGCTGGTGGCGCAGTCGGCGTCACTGCGGCTGGGGGGGCAGGAGGCGGCGGCCGATTTCATCACCGGTGCGGCACTGCTGAACGCGAAGCGTTTCCTGCGGGCGACCGAGCGGTTCGACCGCGCCATCACCGGGTTTCGTGCCCGCGGTGACGAGGCGAGCGTGCAGGTGGCGCAGGTCCATTCGGCCGTCGCGCGCTATGCGCTGGGGGAGAAGACGAGGGCGCGAACGATGGTCTCGGACGTGCTCCGCAAGCCTGCTTCTCCGGCGGCGGCCGCCGAGGCGCATGTTGCGTACGCAGGCTTTCACGAGGAGGCCAGTCAATGGGCGATGCGGCCGGTGTCGGTGCCGAAATCGCGGCGGCGCAACGACACGGTGCGGAGGATCGACGCGAGCTCCGGCGTCGTGCGGCGCGAGCTGGTGAACGCGGTGGAGTCGTACCGGAAGGCGTACGCGCTGGCGGAGCCGGGCTCGCGCGCTTCGGAGGCGGCGAAGCGTGCGCTGGCGCGGCTGGACGATCGTCCGCTGCCGGTCATCGGCGGGGAGACGCCGGTGTTGCGGATCGTTGCTCCTGCACGGCTGACGCTGACAGGGGATGCCGATTTTCTGGTTCAGGCGCAGGAGGAGATCGCGAAGGTCGAGCTCTATCTGGATGACCGGAAAGTTGCGTCGGAGGAGGAACGGCCGTTCCGGATCTCGATCGACGTCGGTCCGACGCCGCGGGTGCGGACGGTGAAGGCGGTTGGTTTCGACGCGCAGGGGAAGTCGAAAGGGGAAGGGCTGCTGACGATCAACGATCGGCAGGATGTGTTCCTCGTCGCCGTGGTCGCGCCCTCGGCGGCGACGATTGCCGGAGCGGTCGACGTGGAGCTGGACGTGAAGGTGCCGCCGGGACGGAAGCTGGATCGGGTGGCTGTGTCGTGGAATGACCGTCCCGTGGCAACGCTCACGGCACCGCCGTTTCGCGCACGTCTCGAAGTTGTGGCGGGGGAGTTCGGCTATCTGCGCGCCGCCGGTGTGCTCGACGACGGCACGGCGACGGAGGTGACGCGGCTCTACAACGCGACCGGGATGAGCGAAAACGTCGACGTGGCCGCGGTGACGGTGATCGCGAATGTCGCCGACGCGGAGGGGAAACGGATCGCCGGACTGCAGTCGGACGATTTCGCAATCGAGGATCAGGGGCAGAAGGTGACGGCGGCGCTGCGGTCGTCGGAAGAGGACCCGGTGACCGTCGGGATCGCCATCGACAGCTCGTCGAGCATGACCGAGGCGCAGTTGTATACGGTGCGGGCGGCGGCGGAGCTGGTGCGGCAGGCGATGCGTCCTCAGGATGAGGCGTTCCTGGTCACGTTCGACATCGCTCCGCGGCTGGCGCACGGGAGGTCGCGCGATGCCGCGAGTCTGCAGGCGGCGGTGTACGACGTGGTGCCGGCGGGGGCGACCTCGATGTTCGACGGGGTCACGTTCGCGCTGCAGCAATTCCAGGGGATTCCGGGGAAGAAGGCGCTGCTGGTCTTTTCGGATGGCCGCGAAGGGATGAGCACGGCCAGCGCGAGCGAGTGCGACCGTTTGGCGCGGACGCTCGGTGTGCCGGTGTACGTCCTCGTGCCTCCGGGCGGAGAACGTCTGGCGCACGCGCTGAAGCCGATCTCGCAGGTCACCGGAGGGCGGTTGATCCATGCGACGCCGGTCGAGGAGCTGGGGAGCGTTTACACGCAGCTCGCGGATGAGCTGCGCGGGCAGTACGTGCTGTCGTACGCGCGGCCTGCCGGCGTTGCGCCGGGGACGTGGCGGACGATTCGCGTGACGGTCGCTCGGCCGGAGGCGCGGGTGCGGACGATTCAGGGGTATCGGGCCCAGTGATCGGATAGGACCTATGGGGATGCCGGTTGTAGGGGTTTTTGTCTTATCGGTCACATCTGTCCTATAGGTCCAATTCGTCCCATCGGCGGAGTTACCATTGCACATAACTCCCATGAACCCACTCCGCCGGCTCGCCCTCCTCTCCCTTTTCCTCACGGTTGCTGCGTCCGCGGAGCCTCCCCAGATCCCGTGGCACAGCGTTCCGGCCACGGCTGCCGCGGTGGCGCGGGCGCAGGGGAAGATGGTGCTGATCTACAACCGCGCGGCGTGCGACTCGTGCAACGCGTTCGGCGACAAGCTGTTCGAGCTGGCGGCGGGAGACGAGATGTTTGCGCGGACGCTCGATACGTTCCTGCCGCTGCGGGTCGTCACGTCGGCTCAGGCGCGGCATCCTCTGGTGGCGTCGCTGGAGAAGCGGAAGGCGCCTTCCATCGCCATCGTCGACGCCTCGGGGGTCCTCCTGTTCCTCTGGGAGAAGGTCCCGGGCAAATGGACGCCGGTCGGCGAGGAGCTGCTGCGGCTGCGGTCGCAGCGCGACCTGATCGCGCGCGCGGCCGAACTGCGGCTGATGGGACGGACGGCGCTGGCGGACTACGGGACGGGCAACGCGCTGCTCGACGTCAGCCGGTGGGCGGCGGCGGCGGAACGGCTCGACCTGGCGGCAGCCGGTTTCGCTGCCGCAGGACAGAAGGAGAACGCGCAGCTCGCCCGGGTCTCGGCGGCGTATGCGCGGTACGGCGCGGGACAGAAGGATCGTGGCCGGCGAGAGATCCTGGAGATCATCGAGGCGCCCGCCTCGCCGGCGGTGGCCGCGGAGGCGCATCTGTCCTATGGCGGGATCTTCGAGGCACTGGCAAAGGCTCCGCAGGCGATCGTGGCCGAAACCGCTGCCGCGGGCGGCGCGCGGCGAGGCCGTCGCCGTACGGAAGACGTGGGAGTGGGTCAGCGTGGTGCCATGGTCATGGCGGGGGAAGACCGGCGGAGCAAGGGCATCGCCATCGAGCAGTACCGCAAGGCATATGAGCTGGCGGCGCCCGGCTCGCGTACGCTCGAGCTGGCGAAGCAGGGGCTCGCGCGCATCGACGACCGTCCGCTTCCCGCGAAGGACGCGGTGCAGGCGGCGTTGCGTATTGTGCCCCCAGCCCGTCAGACGCTGACCGGACAGGCGGAGTTCCTCGTGGAAGCGCCGGCCGAGGTGGCGCGAATCGACTTCTTCCTCGACGAAAAGAAGGTCGATTCCGCGACCAGGGCGCCGTTCCGCGCGACCTTCGACGTCGGTTCGACGCCGCGCGTGCGGACGGTGAAGGCGGTCGCGTTCGACGCGGCAGGCACGACGCGCGGCGAGGCGATGGCGACGATCAATGACCGGTCGGACGCGTTTCTCGTCTCGATCGTCGCTCCGGCGGCTTCGCGCATCGAGACGGCGGCAGACGTCGACGTGGCGGTCCGGGTGCCGCCGGGACGGACGCTGACGCGCGTCGACGTCTCCTGGAACGACAAGCCGGTGGCGTCGCTGACGCAGCCTCCGTTCCGGACGCGCGTCGAGGCGGGAGGGGAGTTCGGCTACCTGCGCGCCGTCGGCGTGCTCGACGACGGCACCAGCTCCGAGGCGACGCGGCTGTATAACAGCGGAGCCGTATCCGCCGAGGTGAACGTGGGGGCGGTGAACGTCATCGCCACCGTCTCCGACAGTTCGGGCAAGCGCCTGCGCGGCCTCACCACCGAGGACTTCATGGTCGAAGACGGCGGGGAACGGGTGGCGGCGACGCTGCGCTCGTCGGAAGACGAGCCGGTGACGGTGGGGATCGCGATCGACAGCTCGTCGAGCATGAAAGGGAAGCAGCTCTACATCCTCCGCGCCGCGTCGCAGCTCGTCGAGCGTGTGCTCCGCTCGCAGGACGAGGCGTTCGTGGTGGCGTTCGACTCGACGGTGCGGCTCGCGCACCGGCGCTCGAACGACGTCGCCAGCCTGCAGAAGGCGGTCTTCAACCTGGTTCCGTCCGGCGGCACGTCGATGTTCGACGGCGTGACGTTCGCGCTGCAGCAGTTCCAGGGAGTGGCGGGGAAGAAGGCGCTGGTGGTGTTTTCGGACGGACGGGAAGGGAAGAGCAGCGCGAATGCAAAGGAATGCGAGCGTCTGGCCCGGGCCCTCGGCGTGCCGGTGTACATCGTCACCCCCGAGGGAGGGGAGAGGTCAGGTCACGCGCTGCGGGAGATCGGCGAAGTGACCGGCGGCGTGCTGTACCACGCCGTACCGATCGCAGGATTGCCTTCGCTGTTCGACCGGCTCTCGGACGAGCTTCGCGGCCAGTACGTGCTGTCGTTCACACGTCCGCCGACGGTCGTGGCCGGATCGTGGCGCAGCATTCGCGTCAGCGTCGCAAAACGCGACGCAAACGTCCGCACGATCCAGGGTTACCGGGCGAACTGAGGCGAGTGGCGAGTTTACTGGTTGCTGGTTGCTCGTTCCCTGTGACTTACGGCCTGACGCCCAGGCACGGACCCACAAGGAACCAGCAACCAACAACCAGCAACAGCCGGCGCCGCTACAGCGATCGCTTTTTGCCGCGGATGTTGCGCCGGGAGCCTTTCGGCTTCGCGCCGCCGCCACCGTAACCGCCGCCGCCGTAGCCGCCGCCGCCCGAGTAGTCACCGCCGCCGCCACCGCCGGAGTAGTCGCCGCCGCCACCGCCGCCGTAGCCGCCACCACCGTAGCCGCCGCCACCGCCGCCATAGCCACCGCCGCCAGGACGACCGCCGCCACCACCGAAGCCGCCGCGGCTGCCACCGCCACCGCCGCCGCCACGAGGCCGTTCTTCGGCCGCATTGACGCGGAGTGCGCGTCCGCTGAGCTGGTAGCCGTTGAACTTCTCGATGGCAGCAGTTGCGTCCGCGTCGTTCTCGAACTCGACGAACGCAAAACCACGCGGCCGGCCGCTCTCGCGGTCCGTCGGCAGGAACACGTCGCGGATCACGCCCACCTGGGCAAAGAGATCCTGTACTTCCGTTCGCGTCGTGTTGAAATCAAGATTCCCTACAAATACTTTCGAGGCCATCAATCGTCACTTTCTGCCCTTAAGCTCGCGACAGTCTGACAGGGCTGCAATAGGATTCGCAAGCTCCGCGCCCGGATAGCCTCCCAACCCGGGCCCCCAGAGGCTCACGTGCTATTCTTTCGGCCCGAGTAACCGGTCGACCAGGAGACCAGAAAAATGACCGTTCAGGCCGCGCAATCCTCGATCGAGCGGGAGCTGGAGTTCCGGAAGAAGCTCACCTCGATCGCCAACCAGATCAACGCCGCCGAATCGATTCCCCACATCCTCATGACGCTCAAGGACAGGATCCTCGAGCTGCTCGACGCCGAACGCCTGACGATCTACGCGATCGACACCAAAAACCAGGAGCTCTACTCCCTGCAGAAGATCGGGGACGTGCCGAAGGAGATCCGCGTCCCGAAATCGTTCGCCTCCATCGCCGGCTTCACCGCCCTGGCGCGCAAGACTATCAACATCAAGGACGCCTACGAGGGGGCCGAGCTCCAGAAGTTCCACGCCAACCTTCGCTTCGACCAGCGCTGGGACAAGCAGACCGGCTTCCGGACGCGCGCCGTGCTGGCCGTGCCGATCCTCTTCGAGAAGTATCTCCTCGGCGTGGTCCAGCTCATCAATAAGCGCCACGGGGTCGCCTTCACGTCCCAGGATGAAGATGCCGCCGAAGAGATCGCCCGCATCCTCGGCATCGCCTTCTACAACCAGCACCGTGTCACCCGGCAGAACAAGCCGTCGAAGTTCGGCCTGCTGATCGACAAGGGCGTGGTGTCGGAAAAAGACCTCGAGACCGCGGTCAGCAACGCGCGGGTGAACAACATCACTGTGGAGAAGGTGCTGATCGAGGACTACAACGTCCCCCGCGAAGAGCTGGGGCGCTCGCTGTCGGCCTACTACTCGACCCCCTGGTTCAACTATGACGGAACGCAGACCATCCCCGCCGACCTGAAGGACCGCGTTTCCTCCGACATCTGGAAGAAGCACGGCGCCGCACCGGTGGAGCGCAGGCCGGGACTGCTCATCGTGGCGGTCGAAGATCCGCAGGACCTGACCCGCGTCGACGGCATCCGGGCCATGAACCTGGCGCCGCGCTACGACTTCCAGGTGGCGATGAAGCACGACATCCTCGCCTACATCGGCGCGTCGTACGGCGAGCAGGTTCAGCAGGACGGCTCGACGGCGGACGGCGCCGACTGGGCCAAGATTCTCGACTCGCTGGGGGAAGGGGAGAAGGTCGAGCTCGATGACGCGCCGAAGGACGAGCCGGAGCTCGACGAGACCGATTCCGGCATCGTGAAGCTCGCCAATCAGCTCATCATCGAGGCCTTCGCGAAGGGCGCCTCGGATATCCACGTCGAGCCGGACGGTCCGCGCAGCCCATGCGGGATCCGCCTCCGGATCGACGGCGACTGCCAGAAGTTCATGGAGATTCCGGGGGCGCATCGGAATGCCCTCGTGCAGCGCCTGAAGATCATGGCCAAGCTCGACATTTCCGAGAAGCGGAAGCCGCAGGACGGCAAGATCCGCTTCAAGTACTCGAAGGGGACGATCGAGCTCCGCGTGGCCACGATCCCGACCGCGAACCAGAACGAAGACGTGGTCATGCGTATCCTGGCCGCCTCGAAGCCGCTCCCGCTCGACAAGATGGGCTTCTCGGAGCGCAACCTGACGGCGTTCAAGACCCTGCTGTCGAAGCCGTACGGGATCGCGCTGGTGGTGGGACCGACCGGCTCCGGTAAGACGACCACCCTGCATTCTGCCCTCGGCTTCATCAACACCGAGGACATGAAGATCTGGACCGCGGAAGACCCGGTGGAGATCACGCAGAAGGGGCTGCGCCAGGTGCAGGTCCATCCGAAGATCGACTTCACCTTCGCCGCGGCCATGCGCTCGTTCCTCCGCGCCGACCCGGACGTGATCATGGTCGGCGAAATGCGCGACCACGAGACGGCGGCCATCGGCATCGAGGCGTCACTCACCGGCCACCTCGTCTTCTCGACGCTGCACACCAACTCCGCCCCGGAAACGATCACCCGCCTCCTGGACATGAACATCGATCCCTTCAACTTCGCCGACGCCCTCCTCGGCATCATGGCCCAGCGCCTGATCCGCGTCCTCTGTGCGAAGTGCAAGGAAGGCTACAACCCGACGCCGGAGGAGTTCGAGGAGATCATCGAAGCCTACGGCTACGATTACTGGCAGGGCACCGGGATCACGTATTCCCCCGAGCTGATGCTCTACCGCCCCAAAGGCTGCACCCAGTGCACCGGCGGCTACAAAGGCCGCATGGGCGTCCACGAGCTCCTGGTCGGCACGGATGAGCTGAAAAAAGCCGTCCAGCGCCGGGCCACCATCGACGACCTCCGCAAGCTGGCCATGCAGCAAGGCATGCGCACGCTGATGCAGGACGCGATCGAGAAGGCGTTCAAGGGAGTCACGGATATGAAGCAGGCCAGGGCGATTGCGGTGAAGTGAAGCGCGCTACTTCTCGTAGAGAAACGTAGGACTTGTTCCCGCCCGAGGTAGCCTCGGCGGGTATGTTGAAGCTGTACTACGTTTACATCCTCGCCAGCATTCACCGGGTGCTGTACATCGGGCTCACCAGCCAGTTCGAGCACCGCGTTCAGGCGCACCAGGTGAAGACGCACCCGCGGTCGTTTACTGCGAAGTACAACGTCGACCGGCTGGTTTACTTCGAAGAGTTCACTCAGGTCGGCGATGCGCTCGCGCGGGAGAAACAGCTCAAAGGGTGGAGGCGCGCGAAGAAGATCGCGCTCATCGAGAGTTTGAATCCGGGGTGGGCCGATCTTTCTACGCGAGGGTTAGAGGAAGCGGAAGCGCGTGGAGAGTTGCCTGAGTGCTGAACCCTCGCGCCCGAGGCACATCCGGCGCTCCCCCGCCCCCCAGGTCCCTCGCTCGACGCTCGGGATGACAGGGATGTGTAGCGTTCCTATTGTTTTTCCCTCCGGCAGCACACGTCGCAACGGCCCTACCGTTTCAAGAACCAGCGCCCACCCCTGTCATCCCGAGCGTCGAGCGAGGGACCTGGGGGGCGGGGGAGCGGACGGATGTGCCTCGCGAGGCGACATGCGAGACCTGGGGAGTGGGGGGCGCGAAGCATTTGCCTCGCGCCCCGAAGCGCAACTACGGCACAGCAATCGGCTCCACCTCCGGCAGAAGCTGGACACTCGCCTTCCTGACCTCTTCCCGATACTTCGCCACATCCTCCGCAAACAGCTTGTTGAAATCTGCGAGCACCTCCCGCACGGCGGTCTCGGCGCGGTCGATGTAGGCGGTCTGGGCGGGGGTGGGGGCTTTCCATGAGGACTGGAGGCTGTACAGCGGGTAGCCGACCTTGGCGTAGGCGTCCGTCTCGGCCACGTATCCCTTCGTCTTCGGCGGGACCCAGAGGCGGCGCTCGATCTTGTCGAGGCGTTCCTTGAGGGCGGTGCCGGATTTCACCAGCGGGTCCGGTTCTTTCTTCTCGCCGGTGGGCTCGTCGTCCTTCTTCAGTTTCGCGGCGACGGCGTCGATGTCGGCGCGGGTCTTCTGGATGCGCTCGATGGCGGCGGTGACGGTCTCCTGCAGGCGGCCGGCGCGGACGATGGCGTCGTACTTTGCCTGGCGATCGGCGGCGGTGTAGGTCTCGCGCGGGTCGGGGAGGACGCGCACGGTCTGCTTTGCCTCATTGCCGCGGAACTTGATCGCGACGGTGTACGTGCCGGCCGGGACTTCCGGCCCGCTGCCCGGCTGGTCGTCGCCCTCGTCGCCGCTCTTCGGGCGCTTGAAGGCGTCGCGGTTGAGGTCCCAGGAGGCGCGGTTGACGCCGAGCTTTGCCGGTGCCTTGAACTTGCGGATCACTTTCCCGCTCGCGTCGGAGACTTCGATGTCGACCTCGGGGAGCTTGTCGTCGCCCGGAGTCTGTTTCTGGTCGGCCGGCTTTTCCGCGGCCTTCTCGTCCTTCTTCAGCTTCTCCGCTTCCGGTTCTTTCGGGACATCTTCGACCACCGCCGGCACGCCTGTCTCGGACACGAGCGGCTTGACCGCCGCCCCTTCGCGCTCCTTCGCCTTGCGCTCGCGCTCCCGCTCCTCGATCGGGTGCGGGAGGCCGGGGAGGTTGAGCGACCAGGTGAGCAGCGCGCCGTACGGCTCGTTCTCGCCGCGGAACTCCGCGTCGCCGAGGAAACGCGAGCCTTCTTTCTGGCGGGTCGTGTAGCTCTGCGCGTCGGGGACTTCGAAGAAGTGCAGCGGCTTGTCGAGGATCTCCTTCGAGACCGTGCGCAGCGGGCGGATGTCGTCGAGAACATACGCGGCGCGGCCGTGCGTGCCGATGACCAGGTCGTGGTCGCGCGGATGGATGGCCAGCCCCATGACCGAAACCGTCGGAAACCCGTGCTTCCACTTCGCCCACGACTTGCCGGCGTCGGTGCTCAGCCAGAGGCCGAACTCCGTGCCGAGGAAGAGGAGATCGGGGTCGACCGGATCCTGCTCGATCGAGAGGGCGTAGCCCTGCAGGTCCTTCGTCGCCATCGACGTCCACGTCTTGCCGTAGTCAGTGGTGCGGTAGACGTACGGCGTCCAGTTGGAGCGGCGATGGTCGTCCATCACCAGGAAGGCGGTACCAGCGGCGTGTTTCGACGCTTTGATCTCCGGCACCCAGGTGTTGGCCGGAACGCCTTTGATGTTCCCTTCGACGCTGCTCCAGGTGGCGCCGCCGTCACGCGTGACGTGCACGCGTCCGTCGTCTGTGCCGGCCCAGACCACGTCGCGCTCGAGCGGGCTCGGGGCGAGGGCGATGATGGTGGTGAAGTTCTCCGCGCTGGTGACGTCGGGAGTCAACCCGCCGCTCTTGTCGGCGTTCTGCCATTCCTTCCGGTTGGTGGTGAGGTCCGGGCTGATGGCGGTCCAGGAGTCGCCGCGGTTCGACGACTTGTGCACGAACTGGCTGCCGAAGTAGACGCCGTTCGAGTCGAACGGGTCGAGCGCGATGGCGGCGTTCCAGTTGAAGCGCAGCTCGCCCGCGATCAACGGCGCGGCCGACGGAGCGGCCTTGGGGGAGGGGCGGATGTCCTGCCGCTCGCCGGTGCGGAGGTTCCATCGGATGATGTACCCCTCCTGACTCATCGCGTAGCCGACCATCGGGTCGTCGGGGATCGGGACGGTGCCGAAGCCGTCGCCGAAGCCGACTTCCTGCCAGTCCCAGTTGCGGATGCCGCCCGTCTCCCAGGTGGTGTTCGGCCCTTTCCACGAGCCGTTGTCCTGCATACCGCCGTAGACGTTGTACGGGACCTCGTTGTCGACGGCGATGTGGTAGTACTGGCCGAGGGGGAGAGTGGCCACGAAACGCCAGCTCGCGCCGCGGTCCTTGCTCTCCGCCACGCCGCCGTCGTTGCCGGCGTAGATGCGTGTCGGGTCGTTCGGGTCGATCCACATGGCGTGATAGTCGGGATGGACCTTCGCGAACGGCACCAGGGTCTTGAACGTGCGCCCGCCGTCCGTCGACAGCGAGATCAGCGAGAAGATGTTGTAGACGCGGTTCGGGTCGGCGGGGTCGACGCGGATGTCGGAGTAGTAGAACGGGCGGTTGCCGATGTTGGAGTCGCTGTTGACCACCGCCCACTTCCGGCCGCCGTCATCCGAGCGGAGCAGCACGTTCCTCTCAGCCTCCACGAGCGCGTAGACGACACTCGGGTTGGAGCGGGCGATGGCGAGGCCGATGCGTCCGAGCTGCCCTTTCGGCATCCCGTCTTCCTCGGTGTACCGGCGCCAGTTCGCGCCGCCGTCATGGGAGACGTAGAGGCCGGAGCCGGGTCCGCCGGAGTTGAAGAACCATGGCCAGCGGCGGTACTCCCACATGGCTGCGAAGAGTTTGTTCGGGTTGGTCGGGTCGATGACCAGGTCAGCCGCACCCGTTTTCTCGTTGACGTAGAGGACCTTGTTCCAGGTACGCCCGCCGTCGGTGGTCTTGAAGACGCCGCGCTCCGGATTCTGCCCCCAGGCCTGTCCCATCGCCGCGACCCAGGCGACGTTCGGGTCGCGCGGATGGAGGACGATGCGGTGAATGCGCTCGCTCTTGTCGAGACCGAGGTGCTGCCAGGTCCGGCCGCCGTCGGCTGTTTTGTAGATCCCGTTGCCGACGGACATGGAGTTGCGCGGGTTGCCCTCGCCGGTCCCGGCCCAGACAATGTCGGGGCTGGGCTGGAAGATCGCCACTGCGCCGATCGCCGCCACCGGCTGGTCGTCGAAGATCGGGGTGAAGCTCAGCGCCCCGTCCGTCGACTTCCAGACGCCCCCCGTCGCGGCGCCGACGTAAACGATGTCGGGATTCGACTCCACCGCGTCGATCGAAGCCACGCGCCCGCTCATGGCCGCAGGACCGATGGAACGGGCCTTCATGCCCGCCAGGAGCTGGGGATCGACCTGGGCGTGGAGGGAGAGGGAAGCGGTGAGGAAGAGAAGTACGGCCACGCGTCTCAGCATGGGCGCGCATTCTAACGCCCCGGATCGTGCGATCCTGTTGCCGATGCGTGAGGAAAACTTCGGGGCGGGCTTTCGCCCGCCCCGAGAGAAAAGACTAGGTCGTGGTCGTGGACGACGTGCCGGTGGCGGCGGTGTCGGTCATCGAGCCGTCGGTGCTGCCCATCGTCGAGGTCGTGGCCGACGTGTCGGTCTCGGCCGAGATGGTCGTGGTCTGGGTGGTCTCGGTCTGGATGACGGCCGTGTCGGTGGCGACCGTATCGGTCACGACGGTCTCGGTCGACTCCTGCTCGGCGCCCTTGCAGGCGACGAGGCCCACCACGAGGAGGGCAGCGAAAACATAGGTGAGGAACTTCTTCATGTTGGTGTTTCTCCTTGCAAATTGTTTCTGTGTAGTGAGATCGGGCTAGCGTCAAAACGATGGTGTGCTGCCGTATCACCCCGCCTTCACGTCTGTAGACAAACGTATTCAGCGGGCTTTTAGCACAAGTCGGGCCAAGGGGTTGGGTTATCGGTTGTCCGTTGTCAGTTGTCTGCCATTCCTCGCCTGGGCGGCACTCGCGCCGATAACACCCGAAGCCGAGGGATGGCCGACAACCGACAACTGACAACCGACAACCAATTCTCAGTCCGGGAACGCCGACCCATCGATGCCCGGGATCACACGCAGGGCGTTCTTGTAATAGATCTTCTTCAGCACCTCGTCCGGCAGGCCGAGACCGTACATCTTCCAGAAGGCGTGGCGCTTCCGGTAGTAGTCGAAGTATTCGTCCTCGGTATCCAGGACCCGGAAGTAGGCCGCGTATTCGTCGGCGTTCCAGATGTCTTTCCCCATCAGCACCCGGTCCTGATACTTGATGAGGAACGCCCGCGCGGCGCGCGGCTGGCGTCCCAGCTCGTACAGCACCGCGCCGAGCTCGGTGTAGACGTTCGGCAGCTCGTCGAGGAGCTTGCCGAGACGGCCCAGGTCGTGGCCGAGCCAGCCGAGGTGGGCGTTGATGAACTTCGTCTTCGGATGCTTGCGGAAGAGATTGTGCTGTTCGCCCATGGTCTGCTCGAACGAGACGAACTTCGACGCGTCGCCGCGGCGGCGCTCGGGGAACTGGGTCAGCTCGAGCCAGCGCTCGTTGTTCTTGTCGACCGGCAGCCAGAACGCCGCCGGCTCGCCGGTATGGATCAGCACCGGGATCCCGAGCTCTCCCGCCTTCTTCCAGATCGGGTCGAGGCGCGGGTCGTCGGTCGGCACGCGCTTGCCTGTCTTGTCGGTGAGCGACATGCCGAGGTTCTTGAAGATCTTCAGCCCGACGGCGCCGTTCTTCACGTCCTCTTCGAGCTGCCGTGCCGCGGCGACGCCGAAATCGGGCTCGTCGATGCGGCGGAGGTCGACGTTTGCGAACGCGACGAAGCGCTTTGGGTATGCCCCCTTGAGCGTTGCCAGCCCCTGATTCAGGTTGGTGCCGCTGCCGCCGCTGAGGTTGACCATGACGGCCAGGCCGATCCGGTCCATGTCGGCGACCAGCTTCGCGACGTCCGCCGCCGGCATGTCGCGGCGCTGGTGGTTGTGGACGTCGATGAAGGGGAACTTCGCCCGGGTGCGGGGATGCTCCGGGACGACGAGCATCGACTTCGGGTCGTACTCCTCGAACGTCATCGGCGGCGCCGGCTTCGCGCTCTCCTGAGCGAGAAGCGGCGCCGCGATGGCAAACGCGAGAATCGCGGCGATCCTGCCGGACCGCATCAGTGGACGATCACCGGCACCGACGCCTGGGTGTTCTCCCACATCATGCTCAGCGTGCTCTTCTGCTCCTTGCTGGAGGGGAGGACGATGCAGAAGGTCTCGACCGGCTTTTTGGGCGCGCTGACGGTCATCTTCGTCTGGCCGAGGTTCTGCTTCTCGTCGTAGCTGTTCGTGCCCCAGAGGCCGCTCTGCTTGTTGACGATCAGCGTCCACTCTTTCTCGTTCGGGATGGTGAAGAGGGTGTAGGTGCCGGCCGGGACGTGGATGCTGCCGATCATCAGATCGGTGTCGGTCTTGAGGGTCGTGGCCTGGTTCGCGCCGGTGCGCCAGACCTTCCCGTACGGGACGAGGCCGCCCATGATGACGCGGTCGCGCTTCGAGGGGGCGCTGTAATCAATGGTGATGTGCTTGCCGCCGACGGTGGCTTCGGTCTTCGTGGCCGGGCTGAGCGGCTTCTTGGCCGGCTCATCGGCGACGATGGCGGCGGTGAGGAGGAGGGAGAGGGAGAGCAGAGTGAGTTTGCGCATGCCCGCCGATGATCGCACGGGCAGGCGCAAAAGAGGTTGCACCGCTGTTACTCCTTGCAATGGACTTGTGACGGGCCGCTCAGTGAGTGATCCCGCCCGTTTCCGTCCCTTTCTTCCCCGTCGCGTCGTAGCGCCAGATCTCGCAGTACGAGGTCTCCGGGGTCGTGCAGGTGTTCCAGCCGATGTGGGTTTCGTAGCCGACCAGGTTCAGGAACGGCTGCGCGAAGAGCGAACGGTCTCCGCTCCGGACGTTGACCGTCATGTCCACCGTCGATCCGAAGCGCTGCTGGATCCCTTCCGTCTCCTGTCCGGAACTCTCGTTGAGCGTGTAGTAATCATAGGTGCCGGTCTCGGGGTCGTACGTCCGGACCCACTGGATCGAGTAGTACGTAACGTCGCCGGAGCTGGTGCCGACCGTGATGGTGGTGATGGTTGCGCCGACCGGACGGATGAACGAGCAGAGCGAGGCGCGGGTGGCGCCGACGGTTGCCCTTCCGCACGGGCGGCCGATCTGATGCGTCCAGCCGGTGAGCGGAACGTCGTTGAACTCGATCAGCGTATTGCCGTCCGTCGCCAGCCGGTACGAAATGGTCGCGTTGGTGCCCGGGATCAATTCCCGCTGTGTCGCGGTGAAGGAGGCGCTGGTGCGCCAGCCGGATCTCCGCTGCTCGGATTCGAGCTCGCTCATCCGTGCGCGGTAGTACGACTCGTACGTTTCGTCGTTGGCTTCCGCCGTCCATTGCTCGAACTCTTCCTCGGGGCTGTGGATCGTGACGGACAGGTGAACCTGGTTGTCGGTGAGGTCGTAGTCGCCGGGGACGACGTTCTCGATCCGGAACCAGAAGTCCTTCTCACCCGGCGTCTCGAGCACCGGTGCGAATGCGCAGGTGACGCTGCTGTTGGCGTCGACCCAGATGCCATCGGCCCGGTCGATCTCGGTAGTGCCGTCGTAGAGGACGCAGTTGCAGCGGGCGCCGAGGTCTCCGTTCATTTCCTGGACGACCGCATGAACGTTGACCGGCATCCCCGCGAGCGCATGCCGCTGCCCGCCGACGGCGACGAAGGTGAGGTTCGGCCGCATCTTGACCGTGTCGGTCACGCGGATGATGTCCGTTCCCGGACTGGCGCCCGTGATATGGGCCTTGATCTCCACCGTGTCGCCGCGGAGCAGCCCGGTCAGGCCGCTGATGGAGAAGACGCCGTTTTCGTGGTTGTAGTTGGTGGTCGTGCCGCCGGCCGTCAGTTTCACATTCTCGATGCTGCCGCCCTCGGCGGCGATTTCGACGTCGGTCGTGAGGTCGCGATTCAGGAGGGCCTGCACCGTCACGGTCGTCGCTCCGGCGCTCCCTTTCGCTGCCGGTGCGCTGTCGCGGTATTTGGTGGAGTTCGGGATGGGGTGGAAGTCGTCGGCGAGGATGGAGGGGGTGAGCAGGATTGCCGCGGCGAGGGCGGCGGTGGTGAGGTGACGAAGCATATGGATCTCCCTGATCTCCGGTGTGACGTGGTTGATTGAGGATCCGAAGCGAGGCGGATCGCGCGGCAGGACTGCAGCCCCACGCGCACTCGACGTCATTACAATAACAACGCCAAGGATGGCGAGTTCAGGGGCGAATCAGGTTGTTTCGTTCGATCGGGATGATGAACGGGCGAGCAGGTCTCCGGTGTGCCGCGACGGAAAGTGGGAGGCCGGAGTGACGCGGATTGTCAGTCCGGACGCGCGGATGGAAACTCTACGCTGCACGCATCGCGGTTGGAAAAGCGTGGCGTGGCTTCGCGGCGGCAGCGGCAGGTGGCGTGGTAGAAGACCTCATCGGTCGACGCAGCCGCGAAGAGACCTTCGCAGTTCGAGCACTCCACAAGGTCTGGCGGTGGCGTCATGTCGCAGCCTCTCCTGCATGACCTTTGTGCAAAATCGCCGCCCGCAAGTTCGGGCGAAAAGGTGCCCTCGACTGACAACCGACAACGGACAACGCCTCACCCGGCCGGTTCCAGCAGCTCGAGCACGAGATTCAAGGCCTCCGCGATCTGCTTTGCCTCGGCCGGGTTGAACCCTCCGATGTAGAAGAGGGCGCCGGCCCGGTTGCGGAAGAACATCATCCCCCCCGCACCGCCGCCTCCGTCCGTCTCGAACCGCCCTCCGCGGAAGCGCTCCAGCGCTCGCCGCAGACGGGCGCTTTTTTCCTTGCGCGCGTCTCTCACGAGGAAAACGATAGTCGCGTTCAGGAGTCTTTCGACGTTTCTCTACCCCGTGTGACTGGCTGGTCTGGGTGGCGAGTCAGGAAGGGCGCGACCGGATCATCCGTCGATGGGGCAGGGGACACGCCGGGTAGAACAGCGGCCGATCGGACAGATAGGGACGAACACCCCCGACTGTTCACTTCTGAAACAACTGCTGTCCGGTTCCGTACACCTCCTCTGATGGAGGGACTCCGATGAGACTCGCAGCGATCACGGCGGTAACAGCACTTCTGGCGACCCCGCTCTTTGCCGGCGGCATCTTCGACGACGAGCACGATTGCAAGTACACCGCGCCGCGAAACGCGTCCACTCCGGCTGCCGGGATCACCAAAGTCGTCATCCACGGCGAGTCGGGCTTCCTGAAAGTCGACGGCACCGCCGGCGCATCGCAGATCGCCGTCAGCGGCACCGCGTGCACCTCCGAGGACGACTTCCTCAACCGGATGACCCTCACCCTCCGGAAGTCGGGGTCGGAGCTGCACATCACCGCCGACATCCCCGAAAAGACCGTCATCTTCGGCTTCTTCTCCGCCCGGCTCGACTTCGCCGTCACCCTCCCGGCCGGCCTCCCGGTCGACATCGAGGACGGCAGCGGCATGCTGCGCGTGACCAACACCGGCGCGACCGAGATCGACGACGGCTCCGGCGAGATCCAGGTGCGCAACATCCGCGGCCCGCTGTCGATCAGCGACGGCTCCGGCGCCATCGACGTCGACACCGTCTCGGGCAACGTCGAGATCGAAGACGGCTCCGGCGAGATCTCGGTCAAGAACGTCAGTGGCAACGTCGAGCTCGAAGACGGCTCTGGGGCGATCCTCGTCGCGAAGATCGAAGGCTCGGTCCTCGTCCGTGAAGACGGCTCCGGCTCCATCGTCGTCAAGAACATCCGCCGCGACCTCACCATCGACGACGACGGCTCGGGCGGCGTAGCCGTCGCCGACATCGGCGGCAACTTCATCGTCAACCGCAAGTCGAGCGGCGGGATCGATCACGAGCGTGTGACCGGCCGCGTGAGCGTTCCTTCGAAGTTCTAGAAAGGCAGAAGGCAGAAGGCAGAGGGCAGAAGGATGAGCCGGTAACGGCGCTTCTGCTTTTTCCTTCTGCCTTCAGCCTTCTGCTTTCTGCCTTTTCCTCACCCCAGGATCGCCTGCAGAACCGTATCCAGATCCTCGACGTTCTCGAAGAAATGCGTGGGGTTCTCGGCGCGCAGTGTTTCCGCGGGGGTCTTCCCCGAGGCGACCGCGATCGTCGTCGCGTTGTACGGCACGCCGCAGCGGACGTCGTAGATCGAGTCACCGATGATCACCACGTCGCTCCCCGAGAAGTGCATATCCAGACGTTCGGAGGCACGGCGAACGGCGATCGGAGGGAGCTGGGTGCGGTCGGCGGAGTCGCTGCCGAAGGCGCCGAAGGGAAAGTACTCGTTCAGATTGCCGCCTCCGAGCTTGAGCCGCGCGCCGGGCTCGATGTTGCCGGTCAGGAGCGCCAGCACGACGTCGTCGCGCTGCTCCAGTGCGCCGACGAGCTCGGGAATGCCGGGCATGACCTTCACGCGGCCGGGTGTGGCATTGCGCTCGAGCGCGCCGAGGTAGAGCTCCCAGAGGCGCGGCATCTCCGTGTCGATCGCCTCGGCGGCGTAGCCGGCGTCGCGCAGCACCATGTGCGCGATCTGCGGATCGGTGCGGCCGGAGAAGTCGTAGCGCGCCAGGTCGCCGTCATAGCCGTACACTGCCTTCAGCGCGCCGCCGAACGCCTCGCGCGAGGCGCCGCGGTCGGTCAGGAGGGTGCCGTCGATGTCGAAGAGAATCAGCCGCATCGGGCCCGCACTGTACCAGTTTCGTAAACCGGCGGCGGGAGGCTCCGGCTATCATCCCGCCCCATGTCCGACATGAGCCGTCGCACCTTTCTCGCCACTACCTCGGCCGGTGTTGCCGCTGTCGCCGTCGCCGGTCCCGCTGCCGTCGTTCCTGCCGCCAGGCCGCTCCGCATCCTGATCCTCGGCGGCACCGGTTTCATCGGTCCGAATCAGGTCCGGTACGCCGTCGCGCGCGGCCACAAGGTCTCGGTCTTCAACCGCGGCAAGACGAATCCCGGCACCGTTCCGGCCGGCGTCGAGCAGCTCGAAGGTGATCGCAACGGGAAGCTCGACGCGCTCAAAGGGAAAGAGTGGGATGCCGTCATCGACAACCCGTCGACGCTCCCGCGCTGGGTGCGCGACGCGGCCACGCTCCTGAAAGACTCCGCCGGCCAGTACCTCTTCATCTCCACCCTCTCCGTCTACGCCGACAACTCCAAGCCGGGCGCCGACGAAACCGGTGCGACGCAGACGCTGGAAGACCCGACCGTCGAGCAGGTGACGGGCGAGACCTACGGCGGCCTGAAAGCGCTCGCGGAGAAGGAAGCGGAGAAGGCGTTCCCCGGCCGCGCCACCATCGTCCGTCCCGGCTTGATCGTCGGCGCCGGCGACAACAGCGACCGCTTCAGCTACTGGCCGGTGCGCATCAACCGCGGCGGTGAAGTGCTCGCGCCGGGCAATCCGAACGACCCGGTGCAGTTCATCGACGCCCGCGACCTCGGCGAATGGACGATTCGCCTCATCGAGCAGAAGGCCTTCGGCACGTTCAACGCCGTCGGCCCCGAGCACCCACTGACCATGGCCGAGATGCTCTACGGCATCAAGGGCGTCACCACCGCCGGCGCGCAGTTCACCTGGGTTCCGGCCGAGTTCCTCGAAGCACAGAAGGTCAACGCCTGGAGCGACATGCCGGTCTGGATCCCGCCTGCAGGGGAGTACGGAGGCTTCGGTTCGCGCAGCATCAAAAAGGCGCTGGCCGCCGGGCTGACCTTCCGGTCGCTCGCCGACACCGCCCAGGCGACACTCGCCTGGCACGAGGCCCGTCCGGCCGACCGCAAAGCGAAGCTCCGCGCCGGCCTCACGCCGGAGCGCGAAGCCGAGGTGCTGGCGGCCTGGAAGAAGGCGCAGAAGAAATGAAAAGACTGATCCTTGTCTTCGCGTTCGCGTCTACGGTCCTGGCCCAGGACCAGGGACGCGTCATCACCAGCATGCCGGCCGTCCTGCCGGAGCGTGCACGGCCCGCCGCGGTGAATGCCGCGCTGAAAGACCGTCTCGACAACCTCCTGCCGTCGCTCATGCGCGAGACCGGCATCGACATGTGGGTCGTGATCAACCGCGAGTACGCGGAAGACCCGGTCTACCTGACGCTCGTCCCCGACCCGGTGTTCGCCGCGCGCCGGACCTCGATGCTGGTGTTCTTCGACCGCGGCGCGGAGAAGGGCGTCGAGCGCCTGACCGTCAACCGCTATCCGTTCCCCGGCTACTACGAGGCGGCCTGGGAAGGCGGCAACCTCGACGCGCAGTGGAAGCGCCTCGGCGAGATCATCCGCGAGCGCAATCCGAAGAAGATCGGCATCGACGTCAGCCGCGACTGGGCCTTCGCCGACGGCCTCACGCACGGCATGCACGAGCGGCTGATGGCCGTCCTCGACGCGCCGCTGCACTCCCGGGTCGTCAGCGCCGAGAACCTCGTCATCCGCTGGCTGGAGACGCGCACCGCGCTCGAACTGCAGTCGTATCCGCAGACCGTGGCCATCGCCCGCCGGGTGATCGAGGAGGCGTTCTCCTCCGAAGTGATCACTCCCGGCATCACCACCACGGACGACGTGGCCTGGTATATCCGCCAGCGCTACGCCGACCTCGGCCTGCCGATCTGGTTCATGCCCGACGTCAACTACCAGCGCCCCGGCGTGAAGTGCGAAGCCGCGGCGCCATTCTGCGGCGAAGAAGGGATCATCCAGCGCGGCGACGTGCTGCACACAGACGTGGGCATCACCTACCTGCGCATGAACACCGACACGCAGGAGATGGGCTACGTCCTCCGCCTCGGCGAGACGGGCGTCCCCGAGGGGCTGAAGCGCGCCCTCGCCACCGGCAACCGCTGGCAGGACATGCTCACCGGCAACTTCGTCACCGGCCGCACCGGCAACGAGATCCTCGCCGCCACCCGCACCGCCTCGGAGAAGGAAAGCATCCACTCCACCACCTACACCCACCCCCTCGGCTACTTCGGCCACGCCTCCGGTCCCACCATCGGCATGTGGGACAACCAGGGCCCGACCCCGATCCAGGGCGACTGGAAACTCCACCCCAACACCGCCTACGCCATCGAAGGAAACGTGAAGGTGGCGGTGCCTGAGTGGGACGGACAGCTCGTGCAGATCAAGCTGGAACAGTCCGCGTTGTTCGACGGGAAGAAGGTCTGGTACCTGGCGGGGCGGCAGTCCGAGTGGCATGTAGTGAGGTGATCACAGAATCAAATGCAGATCCCCGAACTCATGCCACAAGTACCCACCGCGTAACGCTTCGTCGTACGCCTTTTCCACGTGCGTCCGTCCGGCGATCGCTTCCAGCATGGCCAGGTGTGTGGCCTTCGGCTCGTGAAAGCCGGTCAGCAGCGCATCGACCACCCGTACGCCACGCTCCGGCGTGATCACGAGATCCGTCCAGCCGCGCGAGGCGATCACTTCGCCGTTGCGGTCGACGGAGCTCTCCAGCGCGCGGACGACCGTCGTCCCGACGGCGACCACGCGGTTCCCGCGCGCCTTCGCCTTCCGTACTTCCTCGGCCGTGCGCGCCGGGACTTCGAACCACTCGTCGTAGGGTCGCTCGTGATGTTCGAGTGACGCCACGCCGGCGTGGAGGACGAGCTTTGCCAGGCGGACGCCGCTCCGGCGGAGGCAGGCCAGCAACTGCCGCGTGAACGGCCGGCCGGCGGAGGGCATCTCCGCCGAGCCGGCCTCGCTGGCGTAAACGGTCTGGTAGCGGTCGATCGAATAGTCGCCGTCGACGTAGGAGTAGCGGATCGGGCGGCCGAAGCGCATCAGGTATTCGCGCAGCGAGGCCACGCCATGAAACCGCGCCACCCATAACCGCTGCGAGTCGCGATACGGCGTGAGCAGCGTGACGCCCGCCTCGCCCGGAAGGGTCAGCCTCTCGCCTTCGTGGACCGCGACCTTGCGCGGCTCCACGACGACCAGATCGCCCGGGAGGGGTGTGGAGACATGAAGCGCGATGGCATCGCCGTCCTCGCGAATGGCCGTGAGCGCGGAGGGGAGGGTGGCGGTGGTGTTCAGCACCACCAGGTCGCCTGGTGCGAGGAACGACGGCAACTGCCGAAAGTGCGCGTGCACGATCTCCTCGCCGCGGTTGCGTGTCACCAGGAGGCGGACGTCGTCGCGGCCATCGCCGCGCAGCTCCGCCGGAACGCGCGCTTCCAGTTCCGGCGGCAGCTCGAACTCGATGTTGGTCATGCCGGGGGTCATGCCGCCACCATCCTCTCGACCATTCTGTCGACAATGCCCGGCGCGACGGCGCTCGGGTGGGGGAGGTGGGAGAGATCGACGCCCGGCTCGGCGAGGCGGTGCATCTCGGTGTCCATGTCGCCCGGATCGACGGAGACGACGCGAATGCCGGTCCCTTCCAGCTCGGCCGCCAGCGTCCGCGAGGCATGCGCCAGCGCGGCCTTGCTCGCCCCGTAGCCGCCCCAGCCCGGATAGGCATTCACGCCGGCGTCGGAGGAGATGTTGAGGATGACACCCGACCCGCGCATCTTCATCTGCGGGAGCAGAAGCTGGGTCAGGTGAAGCGGCGCGACGACATTCACCCGGAAGACCTGCAGCAGTTCTTCCCACGGATACACATCCAGTCGCGGCATCGGCGACGGCCCGATGGTGGACGCGTTATTGACCAGCACGTCGACGCGCCCGAAACGGAAGAGCGCCCGCTCGGCGAGCTGCTCCGCGATCTCCGACACGTCGCCGGCGACCGTCTCCACTTCCGTGATCCGCGACAGCTCCGCCGCCGCTTCTTCGAGCATCGCCGCCCGCCGGGCATTCAGAACGAGAGAAAAACCGCGCGACGCCATGATCCGGGCCACTTCCAGCCCCAGTCCCTGCGACGCGCCTGTGATGAGTGCGACCTGTTTGTTCATGCCTCCAAGGTGGGGCCGGACGCGCCGCCGCACATCGTGCGTCGGGACAGGACAGGACCTGTACGAAAAGGCAGGAGGCGGTGCCTTCCTGCAGGCCACGGTATCCTGCACGAATGTCGTTTCCCGGCGCCGCCGCGGCCCTGCGCCCTTTCCGGCTGCAGCATCTCTATACGCTGCACCGGCTCGTCACCGACCCGGGCATCGCCGGGTTCGAGGTGCAACTCGACGGATCGCAGGACCTCGAGATCTTCGATCCTTCCGGGCGTCCCGTCGAGGTGGTTCGGGTGAAGTTGCAGCGGGGCACTCCGCTGGCCCATTCCGATCTCGACTCCGGCGGCGATTCCTTCTTCGAACGGGCACACCGGCGCCTGCGCGAGCAGCCGGCGATGGTGCAGCGGGTCGCGTGCTTCGGCCCGGTCGGACGGACGCTGCGGGCGATGAGCGGCGTGCGCAAGGGAGGACTCGACGGCGCGGCGCGGGTGGTACTGGAGGGCTTCGGGTTCTCGCGGAAGCAGATCGACGCGTTCATCCGGCTCTTCGCCGTCGACTCTGCGCTGGACGACGACGCGATGGCGAGCGAGGTTCACGCGTGGCTGCAGGAGACGGCCGCCGGCCTCGATCCCGAGGCCGCGTTCCTTTACCTCAGCGGCTGGATGCATCGGGCCATGGAACGGCGGCGGCGCATCACCGCCCGCGATGTGCGCGACCGGCTGGCGGCGGCCGGGGAGTTTGAAGCGGAGCTGGCGGCGAATCCGGAGTGGCTCGCCACGGTCGTACCGGCCGGCGGGACCGAGGTCGGGGCCGCTGCGGACGCCGGGCAGGAGCTCGACGACGTCGATGCCGCGTTCGAGCAGCGAAACGTCGTGGTGGTGCACGGCGCGCCGGCCCGGGGAAAGTCCGCGCTGGCCTCACGGTACCTGCTCACGCGCATGCCGTCGGCGTGGCGGTTCGAGGTGCGCGCGCCGCACGACGCCGCTTCCGTTCTGCGCGCCGCCAGGTTCCTCGGCGTGCACGCACATGCGGTGGGCGTCCCCATCCTGTTCTGGCTGGACATCGCGCCGCGCGATCTGTCCTGGACGGCCTTGGCCGGGGAACTGCGCGTCATCCGCGGGATGCGCCTGCTCGTCACCGCCGGCGAGCAGGAGTGGGCGCGCGCCCGCAACAGCGGTGCGATGCTGATGGCGGCGGACGTACCGCTCTCGCTGGACGAAGAGGAGGCGGCCGGGACGGGGACGGCCACCGCCGCCGCGGAACTGGGATCGATCGCCGAGGAAGACCTCGAAGCCTTGCTCCTGCACACCTTCTCCACCGGCGACGCTGCCGGGATCGCCGAGGCCGTCGCCGCCGTGCATACCCTGCAGACGTTCCGGTTCACCGGTGCGGCGGGCGTGCTGCGCGCGTTGCTGTGGCTCGGCGTGAAGCGCTACACCGTCGAGCAGGCCGGCCTCATCGACGAAGTGCGGACGACCATGCCCGGCGGGACCCGGACCTGGATGGTGCTCGACCCCGCCGGGGTCACGCGTTACGCGCCGTTGCTCCTCGCGTTCGAGGAGGAACTGTCGCACCTTCCCGAGCTTCAAGAGTGGTACGCCGGACTGAAGGAGCGGCGTCCGTCGAGCGGGGAGGTATTCGCGGAGGCGCGCCTCTGGCTCGCCGCGCAGCCGGGAGCCTGGGCGATCCCGGAGGGGGAGGCCGAGTGGCGGGCCGCGGCGGAAGTGCTGTTCTGGACGGGGGAGTGGAGCATTCCTTTCGACCGCGAGTTTCTTGCGGCGGCCGCGCTCGATCCCTCGATCCCGCTCCCGCTGTTGACGGACGTCGTGTTCGCCGCTTCGTTCGTGGATGACGGCGCGTTCGACGGAGTGCGCTCCGAGGCGATCGCGCGCTTCCGGCGCGAGACCACGACCGTCGCGATCGACCGGACGGCGGACGGTCTGACGGCGCACTGGGTCTTGCCGTACGAACCGGAGCCCAATTTCGAGCGCGTCGAAGCCGAGATGGCCCGCCGCTTCGACCTCCTGCGCCGGCTGTTTCCGGCCGTGAAGGCGTTCGGCTCGTGCAGCTACGGCGGTGTCATCCTCGAGGAGAAGCGCGATCTGCCGGTCACCGATTCTCCGGTGCCGTGGCTCTGGCGCGTGCACCTGCTGTTCGAACGGTTCGCCAGCCTCGAGCGCCGCGGCGAGCGGTGGGCCGGGTACGTCGAGGAGGTCGTGGAGATCCGCGAGTGGATCGCGCAGCTCGCGGCCCGGGTGACCCAGGCGCTGACGCTCTATTTCCGGCGCGAGAAAGCGGTGGCGGTGCTCGGGGATGTCGACAGGGTCGAATGGGACGCGCTGGCCGGCGCTCTCCGCGACATTCCCCCGTTCCCGCGGGCCGGGTTGGACGAATGGGGTGTCGAGACCGAGGGGCCGGCGCGCACCTGGAACGCAGCCATCCCGCACGCGCATGCCGCGTACACCGTCGCGTTCGACAATTACGCAAAGGCCTTCGGCGACTTCATGGCGACCTCCTGGCGGATGTTCATCGTCCAGCCGTTCCTCGGCCGCGTCGACGTGGAGGATCGGGAGCGGATCGCGGAGAGCCAGCCGATCGAGCCGGCGAAGGCGACGCTGCACCTCGCCGACACGCTCGTCCATCTCGTCGACATGCAGACCGAGTTCCGGGCGCGCTTCGGCCTGCAGGTACCGGGGCTGGCAGGGCTGGAGCGCCGCGAGCATGCGGCGCTGTGGACCTTCTGGGCGGTCTTCTACGACTTCGCATTCCATCCGCGCCGGAGGATCGCCAATGCCGCGCACGATTCCGTGTCGGCGGTGGAGACCCGGCTCGACGATCGCCGCCGCGCCTTGCGCCGGAAGCTCCGCGCGGTGCAGGCGAAGTCGGAGATCGTCGCCAGCCGCAGGCGGGAAGAGCCGGGACCCGGGCTCTGGGTGACCATCGACGTGCCGCACGTCGGGGAAGTCTTCGATCGTTTCACCGAGGCGTTCGTGTACGCCACAGAGGCCCTCCTTCCTCCCCCGGATCTCAACGCGCTCGACCGCTACGCCCTCGACCTCTGGTGGGAGCTCGTGCACCTGGTGCCGCTCGTGCGCGGGAAGTCGGTCGACCGCAAGGCCTGGACGCTCGTGATCACCGACCTTCCGCAGCCGGGCGAAGAGCTCTCCCGGCATGCCTGGAAACTCGCCCGGCGGCCGGTCGACGAGGAGGTGTGGCACCTGCTCGGATTCCCGTCGTGGCCGCAGTCGATGGGCGCGGAGGCGCGCCGCCTCGCCGATGCCGCCGACGAGTGGCGCAAGATCATCTGGCACGTGGCGAACCTCCGCGACGTCCCGCTCCGCGACGACGAGGGGAGGGCCTTGCTGTCGTCCCACTGGCGCGAGGCCGTGGCGATGGCGGAGCGGGCCGCCGCGACTGTCGACGCCGGGCTGGCCGCCCTTCCGCCGGAGATCGTGCAGAACGGTAACGTCGAGGTGCTGCGCGAACGCATCGCCTCACTCCGCGAGACCATCACGTCGGCCGAGCCCCTCGACGCGGCAGCGGTCGAGGAAGCCGCGGCGGCGATCGCCAAACCGGTCTACCTCGAGATCCTCGCATTCGCCGACCGCTGGCTCGACCGGGAGCTGATCCCCGACGGCGCGGAGCGCGAGCAACGGGACGCGCGTGCGGCCGCCGCCCTCGAGAGGACGGGGATGCTGAAGATCGGCGTCCTCGGCACCGGCGTCGTCGGACATGCGCTGGCGAACGCTTTCCTCGCCCTCGGCCACGAGGTGATGATGGGTGCACGCACCGCGACAAACGAAAAGGCGCTCGCGTGGGCCGAAGGCGCCGGCCCGCGGGCCTCGGCCGGCACGTTCACGGACGCCGCGGATTTCGGCGACGTCCTCGTCCTCGCGACCCTCGGCGTCGCGAACGAGAGTGTCCTTCGCAGCGCCGGCCCGGATCACTTCCGTGGCAAGCTCGTCATCGACACCACGAACCCGCTCGACTTCAGCGCGGGCATGCCGCCGAAGCTGACCCTCAGCGGCACCGGCTCCGGCGGCGAGGCCGTGCAGCGACTCCTGCCCGACGCCCGCGTGGTCAAGGCCTTCAACACCGTCGGCAGCCCCCTGATGTTCCGCCCCGACCTCCCCGGCGGCCCGCCCGACATGTTCATCGCCGGCAACGACGTCGAAGCCAAGAAGCAGATGGGCCAGATCCTCAACGACTTCGGCTGGGGTGTCATCGACACGGGCGGTATCGAGTCTTCCCGCTACCTCGAGGCGATGTGCATGGTCTGGGTGCTCTCGGCGCTGAACACGGGTGACTGGACGCAGGCGTTCAAGATGCTGCGCGGGTGACGTGTTGGTTGCTGGTTGCTTGTGAATCCGCGCCTGAGCCTTCTGCTGCCGTAGGCAGCAAAAGATCTGTAGGCCCGGCCTTCAGGCCGGGTAAAAGCGTGGATGAATGTGCGAGTCCGCGTAGCGGGCGACAGACTAGAACGTGCGGACGGTCTTTTCTGTCGCCCGCTACGCGGACTTACCTGGAGGGTCCCGGTTGTACCCGGCCTAAAGGCCGGGCCTACAGATCTTTTGCTGCCTGCGGCAGCAAGGGGCTAAACCAACCCTCTCTCCGAGGCCACCGCCACCGCCTGCGCCCGGTTCTCGGCCCCGAGCTTGTCGAAGAGCGAGGTCACGTGGAACTTCACGGTCCGTTCGGCGATGTGCAGCTCGGTGGCGATTTCTTTGTTGGTGCGGCCGGCGGCGACCAGCCGGAGGACTTCGCGTTCGCGGGGGCTGAGGCGCGGGGTGGTGGAGAGGGCGACGACGCGAGCGGCGATGCGTGGGTCGAGCCAGGTGCCGCCGCGGGCGGCGGCGCGGATGGCGTGGTCGATCTCGTCGATCGACGATCCTTTGAGGAGGTAGCCGCGGGCTCCGGCGCGCAACGCGGCGTCGATCTGTTCGTCGCTCGCGTAGGCGGTCAGGACGACGACCTCGGCCTGACCGCGGATGCGGGAGACGGCGTCGACACCGCTCATCCCCGGCAGCTCCAGGTCGAGCAACACGACATCCGGTTTCGTGTGTGCCAGCGCTGCAATCGCCTCCTCGGCCGATCCGAACGCGCCGGCAATCTCCAGCCCCTCGCGCCGTTCGAGCGCGGCGATGAGTCCTTCGCGGACGATCGGGTGGTCATCGACGATCACGATTTTCATCGCGGCACTCTCACGATCACCCGCGTTCCTTTGCCGGGTGCCGAGGCGATCCGCAGCGTGCCGCCGGCGAGCCGTGCCCGTTCGCGCATCCCGCGCACGCCGTGGCGGTCGTCCGCGATGCGGCGCGGGTCGAAGCCGGCGCCGTCATCCGCGATCGTCAACGTCGCCGCGCTTTTCGTGCAACGCAGCGTCACCGCGACTTCTTTGGCGTGGGCGTGCTGCCGCACGTTGGCCAGCGACTGTTCGGCGATCCGGTAAAGCTCCGCCTCGGCGTCGAGGGGGAGGGCGCAGGCGTCGCTGGTATCGAGCGAGACGCGGATGCCGGACCGGGAGGTAAATTCGCGCACCAGCACCGCCAGCGCCTGCACGAGCGGCTTGCCTGCGAGCGGCTCGGCGCGAAGATTCATCACCGAGCGGCGGGCTTCGTCGAGGCTGCTGCGGGTGACGTTCAATGCCGCGCCCAGGCGCTCTCGGACGTGCGACGGGTCGCGGCCCACGGAGTCGAGCGCCGATTCGATCTGCAAGGCGATGGCGGTCAGGTTCTGGGCCACACTGTCGTGAATCTCGCGGGCAAGGCGCGTCCGCTCGTCGGCACGAGCCAGGACCGCCGAGGCGTCGGCGAGGCGGGCACGCTCGATGGCGGTGCCGAGCTGGAAGCCGATGGTGGACAGCAGCCGCAGCTCCCGCGCGTCGAGGCGGCGCATGGCGGGCGCGGTGATGTTGAGGATGCCGAGGGGCTTGTCCTGGAAGAAGAGGGGGACGGAGGCGTGATGGGCGATGTCGCGGGTCTGTTCGGTCTGCTGGAGCGCGGGCCGCAAGCGGCTGCAGGCCATGACGTCGACGTTCCGCGGTTGGAGCTCTCCGGCCCGGAATTCTTCGATGCACCAGCAGGTCGACCCGGTCATGCGTACCGGCTCCTGCAGATACGGCGGGAGGTTGCGCGCCGCAGCGCTGTAGACGTGGCCGGTCTCGGGATCGAGGAGCCATACCCACCCGGTGTCGAGGCCAAGGAGTTCGGTGATCAATGCGAGGGTGGCATCCAGGGCCTGCTGGACGTCCGGCGCGCTGTTCAACGCCTCAGCGATGGAGGCCAGGATCTCCAACTCCCGCTTCGTAACCCGCACAGGGAACAGTGTACGGGAGACGACGGGAGGCCTCCGGCGGGCGGGCCCGGCCCGCGGCGTTTGTTTTCGCGTGGACCACACTTCGAGCGAGAAGCGTGCGTTCAGCCTTGGGCAACCAACGCCGCGGGCCGGGCCCGCCCGCCGGAGGCTCCCCGTCGTCCCTCGTGTACACTCCGGCCAAGTGCGCCGCGCCTCCCTCCTTGTCCTCTTCCTGACCGTCTTCATCGACCTCATCGGATTCGGGATGGTCATCCCCTTCCTCTCCTTCTACGCCCGCGAATACGGCGCGAGCGGAGTCACGGTAGGTGCCGTCGTAGGCATCTACTCCATCATGCAATTCTTCTTCGCCCCCGTGTGGGGGCGACTCTCCGACCGCGTCGGACGGCGCCCCGTCCTCCTCATCAGCCTCATCGCCAGCACCACCGGCTACCTCCTCTTCGCCTTCACCCGCAGCCTCACCCTCCTCTTCGCCTCGCGCGTCATCGCAGGGATCGGCGGTGCCAACATCGGGACCGCGCAGGCCTACATCGCCGACTCCACCTCCGAAGAAAATCGCGCGAAAGGGATGGGCATCATCGGTGCCGCCTTCGGCCTCGGCTTCATCCTCGGGCCGCCGATGAGCGGGATCCTCTCCGCGATCGGCACGCGTCACGGCTTGCCTGGAAACCTCCTGCCGGGACTCGTCGCGGCGGGATTCTCCTTCACCGCATTCCTCATCGGCCTGAGCGTCCTCGCCGAATCGAAGCCGCCGGGACTCGTCCCGCGCTCCGGCATCCCGCCGCAGTTCGACCGGCGCCTGTGGCGCGAGATCGCCGCCACACCGCTGCTCACCTCACTCATGGCGTGCCTCTTCCTGACCCTCCTGGCCGTGGCCGGGATGGAAGTGAGCGTCACCATCCACGGGCGCGACCGCTTCGACTTCAGGCAGCTCGACATGGCCTACATCTTCCTCTTCATGGGGACCATCGTCGCCGCCATCCAGGGAGGACTCATCGGACGCCTCGTCCGCAGACTGGGCGAGAAACGGGTCATCGTCATCGGCGCGGCGTCGTTTGCGCTCGGCTTCCTGCTCGTCCCCTCCATCTGGCGCGTCCCCGTGCTCTACGGCGTCGGATTCTTCATCGCCGTCGGACAGGGACTCTGCTACCCGGCCCTGACCGCCCTCGTCTCGAAAGCCGCACCCGAGAACGAGCGAGGCAGCCTCCTGGGGCTCGCAACCTCCGTCGGCTCACTGGCCCGTTTCATCGGCCCCATCCTGGCGGGCTTCCTCTACGACCTCGCCAAAGCGGCGGGTGCGTTCTACGGAGGCGCGGTGTTGATGATCGGCGCGCTGTTGATCGCCATCCGCATGAGAGAGATGAGAGATGAGCGATGAGAGATGAACGGGGTCTGAGCCCCGTTCATCTCTCATCGCTCATCTCTCGTTGTTCCGCGTCTTCGCCCACTTGGATAGACTTCCCCTCATGGCAATCCTCAAAGTCTCCCGCCTCGGCCATCCGGTTCTCCGCGAGAAAGCTGCCGACGTGGAGGTCAAGGACATCAAGGCGGGCAAGTTCAAGCAGCTCATCGACGACATGGTCGAGACCATGCACGAATACGAAGGCGTCGGCCTGGCCGGACCGCAGGTCCACCTGCCGCTGCGCATCTTCGTCTTCGAAGTGCAGGAGCGCGTGGCCAAGCGCCGCGGCGTGAAGCAGGTCGGTGTCGGGGCGATCTTCAACGCCACCTACGAACCGATCGGCACCGACACCATCACCGACTGGGAGGGCTGCCTCAGCGTCCCCTTCCTCGGCGGGGAAACGCCGCGCCACAAGCGCATCAAGCTGCGCGGCTACGACCACGACGGCGACCCGCTCGAGCTCGAAGTCGAAGACTTCACCGCGCGCATCTTCCAGCACGAGATCGACCACACCGACGGCCACGTCTACCTCGACCGCATGCCCGACCTGAAGACGCTCGGGTATACCATTGTTTTGTAAGAGAGCATCCTGTGAAGAGCCTCCTGTTCCTCCTCCTGCTTGCCACGCCGCTGCAACCGGCCAGGATCGAAGCGCTCGCGTGGATGGCCGGCCACTGGAGCGGAACCGCCGACGGCGTCGAGACCGAGGAGATCTGGACGACGCCCGGCGGTGGAATCATGCTCGGCATGCACCGCGACGCCGGCCCCAAGCGCACCAGCTACGAGTTCATGCGTATCGCCGAGACCTCGGAAGGCATCGTCTACTTCGCCCAACCCTCCGGCCGCCCGCCGACCCCCTTCCGCCTCACCGAATCGCGAAAGAACTGGGTCATGTTCGAAAACCCTGCCCATGACTTCCCGAAGCGCATCATCTACTCACGTGAAGGAAACGCCCTCTGCGCGGTGGTGGACGGCGGAGGACACGAAGAGAAGTGGTGCTGGGAGAAGAAGTAGAGGAGTTGTCGCCGGGCGGATCGTCAGGCGAGGGGAAGAATCTTGGCTGGGTATCTCGCCAGCATCGGATCAGCCGTGGCGATCTGTAACCCATGTTCTATGGCCTGGCACACCAGGATGCGGTCGAACGGATCCCGATGATGCGACTCCAGCTTCGGAAGATGCGCGACAGAGGATTCGTCGATGGGCAGCGATTCGATTCCATGCTGCTCACGTTGCGCCGAAAGCCAAGGGTGGGGAGGTTCCGGAAGGGGAAGCTTGCCGAGGTAGTACTTGATCGTCGCTTCCCAAACTGACACGACACTCAAGTACACGGTGTCTGCGTTTTCAATCGCGTCGCGAAAACTGCCCCTGACACGCTGATCTCCGCCGACGTACCAGAGGAAGACATGAGTGTCGAGCAGTAGCCTCATTGCTCGAAATCCCGGAGGATGTCCTCCGGTAGCGGATCATCGAAGTCATCGGGGACGACGAAGGTACCTGCCGCAAGGCCAAACGGTCGTGGACGCGTGATCCGTTCGATCGGGCGGATCTCAGCAATCGGCCGATCGTGCTGAATGACGACCAGCGTTTCCCCTTCGAGGACGCGATGAAGAACGGCGTCCGGGTCTCGTTTTACCTCTTCGACGCTGACATTCATACGCAAGGAAGTGTAGCAAACGCCGCACTGGGCGACGGTCCTCGCCGAGATCCTTGCTGATTGACCGTGTTCCCATTTCGGGAATGATCCTACCCGATTCGGGAATGGTGGCCGCTGCCTCGCGGCCGGCATCATTGACCAATCCCTACTCCCCGATATCCTCGTTCCACACCTCAGGCTTCTCCTCGATGAACCGGGTCATCATCGCGATACACGTCTCATCCTGCACTACCTCCACCCGCACCCCACGTGAGCGCAGCAACTCTTCCTCTCCCATGAACGTCCGGTTCTCGCCGATGACGACGCGGGGGATGCCGTAGAGGAGGATGGCGCCGGTGCACATGGAGCAGGGGGAGAGGGTGGTGTAGATGACGCTCTCGCGGTAGACGCGGGCGGGGAGCCGGCCGGCGTTTTCGAGGGCGTCCATCTCGCCGTGAAGGGTCGGGCTGCCGCGCTGCATCCGCTGGTTGTGGCCGCGGCCGATGATCCTGCCGTTGTGGACGAGGACGGACCCGATCGGGATTCCGCCGTCCGCCAGTCCGCGCTGCGCTTCTTCGATTGCTGCCTGCAGGAACGGATCGCTCATGACGCTGTCACCATCGTCCGCCGCACGCGCGGCACTGCTTCGGCGGTTGCTTCGACCGCGCGATCGATCTCCTCGGCGGTCGTGTAGCGGGAGAGGGAGAAGCGCACCGCTCCCATGGCGATGCGCAGCGGCTTGCCCATCGCCTTCATCGTGCCGCTCGGCTCGACCTTGCCGGAATGGCATGCCGCTCCCGCGGAGACGCAGATGCCGGCGGCATCGAGGGCGCGGACGACTTCGTCGGCGTAGGCATCGTGGAACGCGATGTTGGCCGTATTGCCGAGGCGCGGCTGCTCGCTGCCGTTCACCGAAGAGTCTTCGACGCGGGAGAGGATCTCGCTCTCCAGCCGGTCGCGGAGCGCGCGGATGCGCTCGTGCGATGCGAGCGCCTCGCGGGCCAGGCGTGCGGCGGTGGCGAGGCCGACGATCGACGGGACCGGCTCGGTGCCGGAGCGAAGGCCGAGCTCCTGGCCGCCGCCGTACCAGAGCGGCTGCAGAGACAAACCTTTGCGAATGGTCAGCGCGCCGACGCCTTTCGGGGCGTGGAACTTGTGTCCGGAGATGGTGATGAAGTCGGCGCCGAGGTCATCCTGCGCGAGGGGCACCTTCCCGGCTGCCTGGACGGCGTCGACGTGCATCAGCGCGCCCTGGGCATGCGCCAGCCCGGCGATGCGCGCCACCGGGTGCAGCACACCGGTCTCGTTCTGGGCCAGCATCACCGAGACGAGCAGGGTCCGCTCGTCGATCGCCTCCCGCATGGCGTCGAGGTCGATCGAGCCGGTCGCGTCCACCGGCACGACCGTCAGCTCGATGGCGCCTGCGCGCTGGAGGGCGTAGAGGAGCGTCAGCACCGAAGGATGCTCGACCGAGGTCGTGACCACCTTCTTCCGCTCGGGCGCCCCGTCCGTCGTCCGGTCCGTCGTCCGGTCCGTCGTCCGATCGAGGAGGCCGCGGATCACCAGCGCGTTCCCCTCGGTGCCGCAACTGGTGAAGATCACTTCCGGCGCGCTGCAGCCGAGGAGGAGGGCGACCTCCTCGCGGGCGGCCTCGACCGCGTCGTGCGATTGCCGGCCGAGCGTGTGGATCGCGTGGGCGTTTCCGAAGAGGTCGCGGTAGTACGGAGTCATCGCGGAGACGACCTCGTCGGCGACGCGGGTGGTGGCGTTGTTGTCGAGATAAATGAGGCTGGACATGGCGGCGGGCATTTTACGGGTTTTGCGCTTCTCTGACGTTCGGGCTACGGTGCGCTCACGGTCAGCATCCGGAACCTATAGGGCTGACCCTTTTTTTATGTTGCGCAAACGGGGGAGTGACCGGGGGTGCCTACACTGGAGTCCATACAGCGCTCCGTATTCGAGAACCGGCAGCGTGTTGTATGAGAGAGAGCTCAGGGGGGCGGCGTCGCGAGCGCCGTCCCCCTGAATTTTTTTGTTCTCACATGTCCATCAGGAACTGATCGGGGGGAGAGGCGGCGTCGTACTCAGCCTGCAGGTCGGTCTTGTGCTTCCACTCGATCTCGGCGAGCTCGACGAACAGCTTCCCCAGCTCCGTCGTCGGCGGGACTCTCTCGGCCATGAAGCGGAAGTGGCTCTCCGAGTCCCGCTCCCGTTCGAGCGCGTACTTCAGCGCCTTGCTCATGTCGAGCTGGGCGATGTCGGAGGGAAGCTCCAGGGTCACCGGCTGCGGATCGGGAGCATTCCGGCCGAGCGTCTCCCGATACTTCCGCTCCAGCTTGGCGCGGTGCACCAGCTCCACGTCCGCCAGTTGCAGCATCCGCTTCGACACGTCGGGCGTGGCAGCCCGCTCCGCGAGCTTCTGGTAATAGACCCGCGTCTCGACTTCAGACTGAATCGCTTCGCGAAGAACTTCTTCGACGGTTGTTTCGAGAGGCTTCATCGGACCCGTGCGCCATCATAGCGGGTTTGGCGGGCAGGCCACTTGCCGAACTCCCCTCACGGCCGACCGATCACCATGAACGGCGCCCAGTAGAACGGGTGGCGGTAGCGGCGGTCGCGGCGGAGGGCGAGCTGGGCTCGGCGGAGCGCTTCGGGCTTGGAGCGGCCGGCGGCGAGCTGGCGGTGGAACTCGACCATCAGCACCGCCGAGGCGGCGGAGTGGGTTTTCCATTGACTGACGACCGTAGTCGGGCAGCCGGCGGCGAGGAAGGCCCAGGAGAGGCCGATGACGCCGGTGCCGCGCAGGTTGGCCCGGCCGGTCTCGCAGGCCGAGAGGACGGCCAGGTCGGCATTGAGGGCCAGCGTCGCGATCTCCCGTGCCTCGAGCACGCCATCCTCCTCCTTGTCCTCCGGCGAGGCGGTCAGCAGGAGCGACGAGAACATCGGGACCTTGTCGTACATCACTCCATGGGTGGCGATGTGGAGGATGTCGAAGCCGGGTGCTTCCTGCTTCAGCGTCGCCTCCCGGGCCGTCTCGCCGACGTAGATCCGGCTGCTTTCACTGCCGTAGATCCGGCCGATGGCGCGGACCTCCGACTCCGTCTCCGGGAGCGCGCCGAGCGGTGCGTCGGGGTCGAGCGCACGATAGAGCGAGGCGGTCTCCGCCCCCACCAGCGGATTGGCGAAGGCGAGCAGCCGCGGCTCGCCGCGCGGCTCGGTACGGTCCGGACGGGTGATGGTGAGCACGGCGATGGACGAGGCATAGAACAGCGGCACGCGCTCGACCAGGAGCGTTCCCCCCTCCGGTCCGAGCGCCTGGAACGGCACCTGCCACAGTCCGACGTCGGGGATGATGCAGAGCGAGCGGGCCCCGGCGAGGGCGGACTCGATCGGACCGAGCAGCAGCTCGTACATTTCGGCGGCTACGGCCGGTGCGCGGAGGTTCCGTTGTTCCACCAGCGCCGTGAAGTGCGCGGTCCGGTCGAGCAGGTCGTCGGACTGGATCTCGATCGACCGCACGGTGAGCTCTCTGCGTCCGTCGCGTTTCGGCCCGAGGACGAAGACCATCGTCCTCTCCACTCCGACGGCGTAGCTGACGATCGTCACGTCGTCCAGGTACGCCGGCAGCTCGTCGGGACAGAGCTCGGCCGAGCGGGAGCCCGCGTCGGCCGCACCGCGGACGTACAGGCGCTGCCGGAGGTCGAGCAGGGTGGCGCGTGCCGCGGCGAGCTGGTCGCGGATCTCCGCGGCAGCTCCACCGGCCGGCGTGCCGGCGGCGAGGCGGCGGTTGAGCTCGCGGATTCGTTCTTCGATGGCCCGCTCGGGCGGTTGTTCCTCGAACTGCGCAGCGGCTCCGCTTTTTCGATCTTCGAGCGCTGTCCGGAGGTCGGCCGACTTCATCTCGTCGGCCAGCTGCAAGGCCGCGCTGCTTTCACCGGCCGTGGACAGCAGCTCGACGAGTAGCCGGTGACTCGGCCGCAGCGAGCTGTGGAAAAGAGACCGTTCCGGATCGATGAGCTGCGCGCCGTCGCCTTCCGACAGGAGTACCTCGAGCATCGTGCGCGCTTCCTCGATGCGGCCCAGCCGGAACAGGATTTCGGCGCGATGATGGCGGCTCCTGTAACTGGCCGTGGCGTCCGGTCCGCCGGAGGCATCCAGGTGTGCGAGCGCGGCCTGGTGATTGCCGCGCGCTGATGCGAGGTGCGCGCGGAGGATCGAGACGTACGGAAGGGTCGTTGCGTCGGTGGGATAGAGAGCCATCGCTTCATCCACGTCGCGGTCTGCTTCGTCCAGGTTTTTCATGGCCAAATGGACGACCGCCCGCGTGTACAGAAGCATGGCCCTCGATTCATTCATTCTGGCCGTTCGGAGCGCTTCTTCCAGCATTTGCATGGCAACTGCGAGGTTCCGGTTTTCGATCTCGATGGTGACGAAACCGACGAGGGCCATCGTGGCGGGGCCGTCGAATCCCCCCTGGTACGAGAGCTCCATCGCCCGGCGGCCGTGAAAGGCCGCGAGGTGCGCGTCACCCATCCACCGATAGGCGCCATGCAGCAGGATCGACACGGCCGTCAGCGCGGCGCGATCGCCGCTTTCTTCGGCGTAGCGGGCGGCCAGCTCGGCGTACCGGAAGGCCACCCGGTAGTGGCCGCGCAGCTCCCAGGCTCGCGCGAGGTGGAGTACGGCATGGGCGATGATCGAGACGTCTTCGACGTCGCCGGCCAGGCCGAGGGTCTGCTCGACCAGCTCCGGATCGGGGATTCCTTTCAGGTGCTCGCGGGTGCGGGTCAGGCGCACGAGCGCACGCGCCAGCATGTCCGGATCGCCGCTGTCCTGCGCGAGGAGCAGGGCCTCCTCTGCGAAGACGAGAGATCGTTCGAGCTCCCCCTTTGCACGGAGTGTGACTCCTCGGCTGCTCATGCTCGCCGACAGCGACGCCGGGTCGCCGAGGTGCTCCGCCACCGCGATCGCCGTGACGCTCAACCGGTCCGCTTCTTCGGCGTAGCCCTGGTTCACGAGATCGACGCTGCGCTGGCAGGCCAGCCGGACGAAGGCCGTGGTCTGCAGCTCTTTGGAGGATGCGAGGAGGGGCGCGTGCTCGCCGGCGCCGGCCGCATGCGCGAGAGCGTCGACGAGCTCCCGCTCCCGAGGCTCCCACGACGCGATCCGCCACGTCTCCCCGTCCCGTTGCAGGGTGATGCGCGAGCGCGAGCTCTCCCACCATTCCGGCGAGCCGGGAGCGGAAGTGTGGAGCGTCATCGTCGAGTTGGCGTCGAAGACCGGCGGCTCTTCCGAGACGGCATCGATCGTCAGCGACTCGAGGCGGATGCAGCGCTTCTCCATCCTCGCGCGATGGCGGCGGACGAACTCCTCGGCCGGAGCGCCGGAGAGCCAGAGACTCGAGGCCCCACGCAAATCTCCCGCCGCATAGCGAGTGAAGAAATCACGGACCACCGCCGGGGCGGTGCCCGCCGGAGCCTGCGCTTCCAGCGTGAACGTGAGGACGAGCGCGCATGCCGCGAGGAACGCGGCGGCAATGGCGCGCAGGACGAACCGGCCTTCAGGCTCAATAGGGTCAACTTTAGCCCTGTGGCGCGGCCCCTCACCCGGTCCGGCGCCTGAACTTCTAACAAGCGCATTCCGATTTGGATCATCGACGCATGTGCCGCGCGCAGGCGCCGAACATCCCTCTCCCCGGCGGGGGGAGAGGGGCAACAAAACCAAGGCCACGAGGCGTAACCTGTTCAAGCCACAGGGTGTTGCCCCTCTCCCCTCCAAAGGGGAGAGGGATGCCGGGCACCTGCGCGTGGCTGATTCGAAGGAGTCCGGAATGGACGTGGATGACGTTAGAAGACCAGCTGCCCGGCGGGGTGAGGGGTCGTGCCACAGGCCTGAAGTTGCCGCCGGGCCTACAGATCTTTTGCTGCCTACGGCAGCGGAGAGGTGTGCGGGGATTTGCGTTGGTCTTCTGGACGCTTCCTGGGGATCCGGTGTCATTGGCGTGATGCTCCTACGGTACGACGATCATCGTGAACGGCGCCCGTCCTGCCCGGTAGTTACGCTGCGCATCGAGGCCGGTTAACGGCATGGGTCAGCTCCTTCCTTTCACGCAGGAGAGGTCTCCTCTACGGCACCCCGATCACCGCGAACGGTGCCCAGTAGAAAGGATGGCGGTATCTGCGGTCGAGGCGCAGCGCGAGTTGCGCGCGGCGGAGAGCTTCCGGCTTGGAACGACCGGCGGCCAATTGCCGGTGGAACTCCACCATCAGTGTTTCCGTCGCGGCCGAATGGGCTTTCCACTGGCTGACGACGGTGGTCGGCGAGCCGGCCGCGAGGAAGGCCCAGGCGAGGCCGATCACGCCGCCGCCCGTCACGGACCCGGCACGGCCCGTCTCGCAGGCGGAGAGCACAGTGAGGTCGGCATCCAGTGCGAGGGCGGCGATCTCCCGGGCTTCCAGCACGCCGTCCTCCTGCTCGTCGGAGGGGGATGCGGTCAGCAGGAGCGAGGAGAACATCGGCGAGTGGTCGTAGACCACGCCGTGGGTGGCGATGTGCAGGACGTCGAAGCGGGAGGCTTCTGCCTTGAGGGTCGTTTCGCGGGCGCTCTTGCCGATGTACACCCGGCTGGTCTCGCTGCCGTAGATCCGGGCGATGGCCCGGACCTCCGATTCGGTCTCGGGGATCGCGCCGAGCGGCGCGTCGGGATCGAAGGCGCGATAGAGCGAGGCGGTCTTCGCCTCGACCGACGGATTGGCGAAGGCGAGCAGCCGCGGCTTCCGGTCCGTCTGCCGTTCCTGCCGCTTCGCTCCGGCGGCGGCGAGCACCGAGATCGAGGGGGCGTAGAACAGCGGGACGCGCTCGACGAGCAGCGGTTCGCCTTCCGGCCCGAGCGCCTGAAAGGGGACGTGCCAGAGCGACCCCTCCGGGATGATGCAGAGCGAGCGGGCGTTCCGGACGGACGACTCGATCGGGCGGATCAGGATCTCGTACATCTCCGCCGCGGCTTCGGGCGCGCGGAGGTTCCGCTGCGCGACGAGCGCCGCGAGATGCTCCACCCGTTCGTTGAGCTCGGCGCCTTCGATCGCGATCGGCCGGAAGAAGAGCTCCCTCCGGCCGTTCCGCTTCGGCTCGAGCACGAAGACGAGGGTCTGCTCCGTTCCGATGAAGTAGCTGACCATCGTGACGTCGTCCAGATGCGCCGGCAGTTCGTCGACACAGATCTCGCCCGCCCCCGGCCCCTGCTCGGTGAGCCGCTTCACATAGCGGCGCTGCCGGAAGTCGATCAGGTCCGCGCGCGCGTCGGTGATCTGCGTGCGGACGCCCGCCGCCTCTTCGCCCGTGAGCTTGCCGGCGAGCAGCCTGCGATTCAGCTCGCGCATCCGTTCCTCGATCGCCCGCTCGCGCGCCTGCTCGTCCGGCGACAGTACGTCAGTGCTTTTTTCGCGGGTGAGGGCCGCGGTCAGCTCCTTTCCTTTCAGTGCGTCGGCCGCTTTCAATGCGGCAGCGGCGTCGCCCTGCATGGCCAGCAATTCGAGGAGTAACCGATGTTCGGCGTGGGGAAGGGCATGAAAAAGAGAGCGCAGGGGGTCGATGGCCGGCGTCGCATCGCCCTCGGCGACCAGCGCCTCCAGCAGCACCCGCGCCTCGTGAAAGCGTTCTTCGCGCATCAGGATCGCGGCGCGAAGCGAGCGTGCCCCCCGGTTGAACAGGCTCTTCGGCTCGAGCGCCCTCTCGCTGTACCGGAACGAGACGTCGTAGCGGTGGCGATGGAAGGCCAGGGCCGCCTGGGCATACGCGATTTCCTGCTGCCACGCCCGGTCGGCAGGAAGAAAAGTCGCGGCGCGGTTCAGATCGCTCTCGGCCTCCTCGAAATTCTGCATCGCCTCATGCGCGACCGCCCTCATGCCGAGGAGGCGTCCCGCCGAGCGGGAATCCGTCGTCCGGCTCAGAGCGATGTCCAGTGTTTTGAGGGCTTCAGCGACGTTCGCATCGCGCAACATGCCCTCGACCGTTCTGATCGTGCCCCTCGCCGGGTCGTAATCGAGGCGCGCCTGGCGCTCGATCTGCTCCCCGCGGGAGCCGTACCGCTTCGCGAGATGCGGGTCGCCGATCCACTGATACGCGCCGTCGTTGAAAAGCGCGGCGGCGGAGCGGGCCGAGGGATCGCCGCTCTTTTCCGCGAGCGCGTGGGCGAGCTCCGCGTATCGAAACGCCGTGCGGTACTCGCCGCGCAATTCGTAGGACCGTCCCAGATGGATCGCCGCGTGAGCGACGATGGCGAGGTCTTCGAGCACGGAAGAAAGCGCCAGCGCCCGCTCGGCCGGCTCCCGCGAGGGCAGTCCTTCGTGAACCTCGCGCGTACGGGTGAGGCGAACAAGGGCGCGAGCGAGCACGTCCGGGTCCCCTCCGCCCTCCGCCAGTGTCACGGCCTCTTCCGCGGCCGTGAGCGACGCGTCGTGGTGGTCGGTGACGCGGAGCACGATGCTTTTTGCGCTCAGGCTCGTAGAGATCGACACCGGATCCCCGAGACGCTCGGCTACCGCGAGGGCCGCCGAAGTCAGGATCTCCGCCCGATCGAACTGCCTCTTGTTGACGAAATCGATTCCGGCCTGGGCGGCCAGCCGGACAAAGGCCGTCGTCTGCAGTTCTTCCGACGTGTCGAGGATCGCCCGCTGCTCGGCGTAGCTGCAGGCGAGGGAAAGCCGCTCGACGAGCTCCCGCTCCCGAGGCTCCCACGAGGCGATGCGCCAGGCGTCGCCGTCCCGCTGCAAGGTGACCCGCGAGCGCGAGCTCTCCCACCACTCCGGCGAGCCCGCCTGCGAGGTGCGCAGCGTCATCGTCGAGTGGGCGTCGAAGACCGGCGGCTCTTCCGAGACGGCGTCGATCGTCAGCGACTCGAGGCGGAGGCAGCGCTTCTCCAGCCTCGCACGATGGCGGCGGACGAAGTCCTCGGCCGGCGCGCCGGCGATCCAGAGACTCGAAGCCCCGCGCAAATCTCCTGCCGCATAGCGAGTGAAGAAATCACGGACCACCGCCGAGGGAGTGGCGGCCGGAGCCTGCGCTTCCAGCGTGAACGTCAGGACCAGCGCGCACACCGCGAGGAGCGCGGCGGCACTGCGGCGCAGGACGACCCGGCGCAAACCCCGGCACGCCTCTCTCCTGCCGTAGCCAGCAAAAGAACCCCGGCACGCCTCTCTCCTGCCGTAGCCAGCAAAAGAACTGCGGCATGCCTCTCTGCTGCCGTAGGCAGCAAAAGATCTGTAGGCCCGGCCTTCAGGCCGGGTAAAGCGTGGAGGGATCTTCGAGCCCGCGTAGCGGGCGATAGACCAGAAACGTGCGGACGGTCTTTTCTGTCGCCCGCTCCGCGGGCTCACTTGCCGGGCGCTCGTTATACCCGGCCTGAAGGCCGGGCCTACAGTTCTTTTGCTGCCTGCGGCAGCAAGGAACCGGCTTACCGATCGCGTCGGATCGATGCTGCCTGCGGCAGCAGAGAGGCGTGCCGGGATCCTGCGGCGGAATAAGAACGTCATGGCTACGGCACCCCGATCACCGCGAAGGGCGCCCAGTAGAACGGATGGCGGTAACGGCGGTCGCGGCGCAGCGCGAGCTGCGCGAGGCGGAGAGCTTCCGGCTTGGAGTGACCGGCGGCCAGCCGTCGGTGGAATTCCACCATGAGCGTTGCCGTCGCGGCGGAGTGGGCTTTCCACTGGCTGGCGACGGTGGTCGGCGAGCCGGCCGCGAGGAAGGCCCAGGCCAGGCCGATCACGCCGCCGCCCTTCAACGCCCCGGCACGGCCGGTCTCGCAGGCGGAGAGCACGGTCAGGTCGGCGTCCAGTGCGAGGGCGGCGATCTCGCGGGCCTCGAGCACGCCGTCGTCCTGCTCGTCGGAGGGGGATGCGGTCAACAGCAGGGACGAGAACATCGGCGAGTGGTCGTAGACGACGCCGTGGGTGGCGATGTGCAGGATGTCGAAGCGGGAGGCTTCTTCCTTGAGCGTCGTTTCGCGGGCGGTCTTGCCGACGTAGACCCGGCTGGTGTCACTGTCGTAGAGCCGGGCGATGGCCCGGACCTCCGATTCGGTCTCCGGGAGGGCGCCGAGCGGCGCGTCGGGATCGAAAGTCCGATAGAGCGAGGCGGTCTTTGCCTCGATCGAGGGATTGGCGAAGGCGAGCAGCCGCGGCTTCCGGTCCGTCTGCCGTTCCTGCCGCTTCGACCCGGCGGCGGCGAGCACCGAGATCGAGGGGGCGTAGAACAGCGGGACGCGCTCCACGAGCAGCGGCCCGCCGTCCGCGCCGAGCACCTGAAAGGGGACGTGCCAGAGAACCCCGTCCGGGATGATGCAGAGCGACCGGGCGTTCCGGACCGAGGGCTCGATGGGACGGATCAGGATGTCGTACATCTCCGCCGCGGCTTCGGCCGTGCGGAGGTTCCGCTGCGCGACGAGCGTCGCCAGATGCGCCACCCGCTCGTTGAGCCGGGCTTCCTCGATCGCGATCGGCCGGATGAGGAGCTCTCTCCGCCCGTTCTTCTTCGGCTCGAGCACGAAGACGAGGGTCTGCTCCGTGCCGATCACATAGCTGACCATGGTGACGTCGTCGAGATGCGCGGGCAGCGCATCGGCACAGATCCCGCCGGCGTCATGCACCCGTTCCGTGTGCTGCTTCGCATAGAGACGTTGCCGGAAGTCGATCAGGTCCTCGCGCGCGCCGGTGATCTGCGTGCGGACGCCGGCGGCCTGCTCGCCCGTGAGCCTGCCGGCGACGAGGCGTCGATTCAGCTCGCGCATCCGTACCTCGATCGTCCGCTCGCGCGCCCGTTCGTCCGGCGCGAGGATGTCCGTGTTCTTTCCGCGGGTGACGACCGCGGTCAGTTGTTTTCCTTTCAGCTGCTCGGCCACGTTCAAGGCGGAGGCGCCGTCGCCCTGCAGGACGAGCAACTCGAGGAGCAGGCGCTGACTCGGGTGGGGGAGGGCATGGAATAGAGATCGCTGCGGGTCGATCACCGGCGTCGCATCCCCTTCGGCGATCAACGCCTCCAGCACTGGCCGCGCCTCCGTGAGCCGGTCATTCCGCAGCAGGATCGCGCCGCGCAGGTGGCGCGCCGCCCCGCTGACGCCGGCGTTCGGCTCGAGTGCTTCCTCCGTGTACCGGAGAGCGGCATCGTCGTCGCGACGCATGAAAGCGATGATTGCCCGGTGATACGTGATGACCTGTTTCCATGCCGGATCGGCTGGAAGGAGAGCCGCGGCGCGGTCCAGATCGCGCCCGGCTTCCTCGAAATCCCGCATGGTCTGATACGCGATCGCTCGCGTGAAGACAAGGCGCGCCATCGAGCGGGGATCGGTGGGCTGGCTCAGGGCGGCGTCCAGCGTTCGGAGTGCCTCGGCGATGTTCCCGCGGTCCAGCATTTCTTCGACGACGCCTCCGGTGCGGCCCGCCGCGTCGAGCTCGAAGTTGGCCCGGCGCGCCACCTCGAGCGCGCGGTCGTTGTGCCGGCTCGAAAGACGCCGGTCACCGATCCAGATGTACGCGCCGGTGAGGAACATCGCGGCGGAGTAGAGCGCCGCGGGATCTCCGCTCTCTTCGGCGTACGCGGAGGCGAGCTCCGCGTATCGAAACGCGTCGCGGAACTGGCCTCTGGCTTCGTAGAACCGTCCGAGATGGACCGCGGCGTGGGCGAGGATCGAGACCTCTTCCAGCTCGGCGGTGAGCCTCAGGGCCCGCTCCACCGGTTCGCGGGCGGGAAATCCGTCAGCGATCTCGCGTGTACGGGTCAGGCGGACGAGGGCCCGGGCGAGCACGTCCGGATCTCCGCCGCCTTCAGCGAGGACCACGGCTTGTTCCGCCACCGTGAGAGAAGCGTCGATGTGATTGGCACTGCGAAGCGGGACGCTCCTGGCACTGAGGGCCGCGGACAGCGACACCGGGTCGCCCAGCCGACCGGCGACCGCCAGGGCTGCCGAGGTCATGATCTCCGCCGCATCCAGCCGGTTCTGGTTGACGAGATCGAGTCCGCGCTGGGTGGCGAGCCGGACGAAGGTCGTGGTCTGCAGTTCCGGCGACGCGTCGAGAATCGCCTCCGGCGCGGCGGCGCCTTCCGCAAGCAGGCGTTCGATCAACTCCCGCTCCCGAGGCTCCCACGACGCGATGCGCCACGCTTCGCCGTCGCGCTGCAGGGTGACACGCGAGCGCGAGCTTTCCCACCACTCCGGCGCGCCGGGTGACGAGGTGTGCAGCGTCATCGTCGAGCTGGCGTCGAAGACCGGCGGCTCTTCGGAGACGGCATCGATCGTCAGCGACTCGAGACGGAGGCACCGCTTCTCCAGCCGCGTGCGATGGCGGCGGACGAAGTCGTCCGCGGGAGCGCCGGCAATCCAGAGCTCCGATGCGCCGCGCAGGTCGCCGGCCGCATGACGAACGAAGAGCTCGCGCACGACGCTCGCCGGCGTTTCGGCAAGGGCGTGCAGACGGAACGCCACCACTGCCTGCAGGGCACAGGCGACAAGAACCGCGATGTCACGGCGCAGGGGAGGTCTCATGATCCAGGATCCGTTTCGCTGCCTCGTCGCCGGCCGCGGCGCGCCGGAGGGCTTCCAGCGCCTCGGCGCGCATTCCATTGCGCGCATACAGGATGGAGAGGAGCAGGTGGTCGCCGGGATGGCGCTCGCGCGCCTCCACCAGCTCCCGGTGCTCCGCTTCCTTCACGATCCGGAACCGGGCCGGCGGCGACGGCGGGCTGGGGATCGTCTCGAAGTCTTCAAGGCCGGTCACCTCGACCTGCCAGGTCAGCGTGCGCCCGCGGGGAAGGTCGCGGTCCGGCGTCCACCGCGGACGTTGCAGCCGGGGACTCTGCATCACCTCGCGATCGTCGTCGAAGACGAAGAGTGTGTAGGTGCCTCCTTTGCGCGACGGCCATGTGAAGGTGGGCCGTACCTCATCGACGACGACGCCGGCGGGAGCGACGCGCTCCGCGGAGCCGGTGCCGCCCCGGACCGTGTCCTCCGGCCCGCTCAACTCTTCGAGCGACTTCGGGAAGGGGAGCCGTTCACTCCGCAGCGCCCGCGTGACGGCGCGCTGCCATTCCGGATCGTGGTACCGCTCCTCGATCGCGGGCGCGGGCCTCGACGGGATGACGGGAACCGCTTTCCCCGGCCGCGGCGTTGCGATGGTCTGCCCGGGATCGCGCGGGGAGGGGCGTTCCCTCGGCATGAGGAGCACGGAGAGCAGGGCGATGGCGATCGCGGCGGCCGCGGCGAGTGTCCAGACATAGACGGGCCGTCGCCGGACGGCCGGCTCCGACGTCCACCCGGTCCGCAACGCCGTGAGATCGTTCGCCGCCCGATCCTGCCCGGCGCGCGCACACGCCTCACAGGTCTCGAGATGCTCGACGACGTCGAAGAGACCGGCATCGTCCAGATCGCCCCGGGCGAATCGGTCGAGCACTTCAGCAGTCACATGCAGTTCTCTCATGGTACAGACTCGCGAAACGTGCTCGATATGACCACGGTCATCGTCCCAGCCTCCGGGAAAGGCGCGCCCGCGCCGATTTGCGGAGGTTGATCACCTGCTGGCGCGTGATCCCGAACCGTTCGGCGATCGTGGCGTCGTCGATCGGCAGGCCGCGCCAGATCGCGGCCAGCTCGGGGCGCGACATCTCCAGCGCCTCGGCGATCTCGTCGAAGCGCGCGATGCGGCCGAGGATGAGCAGCGAGACGATGTTCGACTCGCCGCCGTAGCGAAGATTCAGCAGCAGCGCCTTGCGCTGCATCGGCGGCAGCTCCCGGATCTCGGCCCAGAGAGCGCGGGCGAAATCGAGATCCTCGATGCGGGTCGCCGTATCGGGCGCCTCGATGGAGTCGAGCGGAGCGGTGTCGAGGTCGAGGATCTTCCAGGCCCCGGCGATCGCGTCGACGGCATCTTCGAAAAGCACCGGCTTTCCGGTGACGCGAAAAATCTGCGCGAGGGCCGGCGCGGCACTTCGCGCCTCGACCGCCGCGTCGATGGCTGCGCCGACGGCCGCGTCCATGGTCGCGACAGGGGAGGGGAGGCTGTCTTCGCGTCCCTGCCAAGCTGCGAGGCCGCACAGCAGGCCCGCGTCCGCCTGCCAGATCGCGAGGCCGGGGTCGTGCGTCAGCGCGTAGCGGAGGCGGGCCTTGAGGCGTGCCCGCTCCGGAAAGCGCTTGCGCAGATGGTCGTTGACGACGTTGTACGCCAGCGTGGCCAGGTAGCCGCGGAAATTCTGGATCGCCTCATCCGGTCCCGACCCGATGGCGCGCAGCTTCATCACCAGCCGGAGGTGAATCGTGGCCTGGATATCCTCCGCGTCTTCCGGCGTGACCATCGTGCGCGAGCGGGTATAGCGCGCCAGCACCCCGTCGATCACCGGCTGCCCCTCGGCGAGCAGCCGTTCGATCTCCCGCTCCACCACCAACCCCTCCGCGCGCACCAGCTCTCCCAGCCGTGCATCGCTCAAGGCGGCCAGTTCGTCCCGGTTGATCTCGGCCATCGGCATTTGATGAGCTCGATCGTACAGCATCATGGTTATTCGCTGTCCCGGAGAGACGGGGAAAAGAGCGCGTTTATTGCCGAAGCCCGCAAAACAGTGGCGGGGGTCTACCATCGGAAAAGCAAGCTCTGATCCCAGCGAAGTGACCCCGCCCTCATCGGCGACGGGCCAAGCCTGCTGCGTATCAGACCTTCGTTCTTCTCGGGCGGAAAGCGGGGGTCAGACCTTCGTTCTTCGGAGAAAAGCGAAGCTCTGAACCCCAGTGAAGCTCCTGCAAAAAGCGAAGCTCTGACCCCATGATTCTGACTCTGACCCCATGATTCTGACTCGGAATCCGACTGGAGCCGCCGAAGGCGGCGAAAGATCTGTAGGCCCGGCCTTTAGGCCGGGTTTCACAAGCGCCCCCCGGTGAGCCCGCGTAGCGGGCGACAGAACAGAAGTCTGCTCAGGGTCGTGTTCTGTCGCCCGCTACGCGGGCTCGAAAAATCCGGCCACGCGTGACCCGGCCTAAAGGCCGGGCCTACAGATCT